>Ga0315322_10000219_pt1 | contig 40630 bp, 35 predicted proteins | sample M110021515metaG_FD_203461 | JGI IMG/M metagenome (GOLD analysis project Ga0315322, IMG submission 203461) | Ammonia-oxidizing marine archaeal communities from Monterey Bay, California, United States - M1 100m 21515 | ecosystem: Environmental > Aquatic > Marine > Intertidal zone | place: USA... | reverse complement strand
ACATTAGTCCGGCATAGTGGCCGATATGGGCGTGTGTTAGGAAAATCCCTGATAACTCATAGCGCGCATCCCGAGCTTCCGCTTCCAGGCGATAGAGTTGTTCTGGAAAATTGGGAGTAGCATCGAACATGAATTTCCTGTCGGTCGAGGGATCTATAAGCGCAATTGATGATGCGCTTCGCCGCAGCGCCGGGTTTTCCCAGGCTGGCATGCAGTGTTGGGCATAGCAGCCAGTTTGTGGAAGGCCGGCATCCTGAGCTACTCCAAGCACATAGATATAAGGTTCATCTAATTCGGCCGCCTGTGATAGTTGTGTGGCTCCGGAGCATACCCATAGTAACAACAGGCAGCTTGCCAGATTTTTTCTGCGAAGAAGGAGTTTACTTGCGACTAATGTCTTCAAGCACTCAATCATCCTCGTTTACCACTGCCGTTTCGGCGGGTGCCTGTCCGAACAAACTCGTTCTGAATAGCACTGCAGCCAAAGCGACAAAAACAGCGCCAACCACGAGGCCGGACGTCAGACCTGAACCACGGCTATCCAGCATGGTCCATACCGCCATTCCTATTGCGATCTGAAGTGTATAGATGCTGGCCCACGGCTTCATCCAGCTCTTCATCTTCCAGAATCCGTAAAAGCCGAAGCCGTAAACAAACCAATGTAGCAACGCGCCAATCTTTGCCGGCCACCCTGTAAAGAGAATGCCGAACCATACTTCCTGATCTTCGCTAAGCGGTTTCAGGAACACATCCCAGGGCAGGTAGATAAATGTCATATAGGCACAGAACAACATTAAGCCGTTCATCCACCAGGGGCGTAGTGCCAGATTTGCTTTAAGAGAATCGATGGATTTCATTGCCTTGTCCCTGTTGCAGCCTTCTTGTTAAAAAGAATTATCTATGCCGAGATTTCGTTTCCGGTTTCTACTATTCCGTCTTCAATTATCACGGCACGAAGCCCGCCTTTGTGAACAAGTTCAGGCAGCACCGCCGAGTGTACTGTTGCTTTCAAGAAGGCGCAGGGTTCACAAAGCTCGAAGCCTTTGCACAGTGCAGTGCCCACTCGAAACTCTTTGCCCACAAGTGTATTCAGGTCAATGCCACTACAAATAATATTGCGACGAAAATTGCCGTAGTCGATGTCGGCATTGTTGTTAGCGAGAAAGGCATCCAGCTCTTCACGGGAAATCAAAGTGACATGATTCTGATTGGCTTGTTTGCCCTCTGCCAATGCCGCGCTGGACATCTGATGATAACGGTCACCCTTAATACCTTTGCCTGCTTCCAGTTCTGCAGATTGCACTTGTTGTAACGGCAATTCTGATTCAGGTGTAATGTAAACTCGTTCAACTATGGCTGTCATTGTATGTTCCCTTCAATCCTCTTCGACCAGTAACGATTTTTTGCCATCGGTTCGTTCTACGCTTTCAAGCTCTGCAACATTGATGCCTTCAATACAGGCCACATTGAAACCGAACTCTTCCGGGTTCGAGCAGCGTTGATGGTGGGTATAGATTCCACATATGGAACAGAGGTAGTGTTTCGCTGTTTTGGTATTCCATTGATAAAGACTTAGCCTGCCTTCGCTTTTTGTGACCCTCAGTTCTGCCAGCGGTGCGGTAGCCATTATGGCGCCTTTCTTGCGACACAGGGAGCAATCGCAGCGCCGCATACCATTGAGCTTGTCGCTGCTTAATTCAAACTCCACAGCGCCGCAGTGACAACACCCCTTTAGCGAATTCATTTGGTTTCCTGCCTCAAGAACTAACCCGACATCAAAGCCATTACGGCACCGGCCGGGTCTTCGATTACGCAGAAGTCAGCGCCGCCCATTCTGCGGGGGCCGTCCACCACTTTGCCGCCCATTTTCTTACACTGTTCCGCGCTTTCAGCAACACTATCGACCCGAACATAGATCAGCCATTGGCTGGGGATATTGGCATTGCCACCTCTCGCGTGGCAAATTCCAGCAACGGTGGTATCGGTACCTGGCAGATTAATATTGTAATCGCTATAGGTGCCCATATCGTGCTCGGTGGAATCCCAACCGACTACTTTGCAGTAGAAATTTCTGACGCGGGTTGCATCATCCACCGTTAAATCCATCCATTCGATCTTACCCTTGTTGGAAACCGGAGCTTGTTCTTCCTGTACTTGTTCGCCATCCGCTTCTTGGTCGATCGGATCCTGTTGTTCATCACTCATGGTTACGATTCCTCTTCTTCGTCCAGAATATGAGTTGGAAGACCATCAATACTGATTTGGTTTCTATCACGCCAATAGTCTTTGATGCCTTGCTCGCCTTTTCTATTGTTCCACTTCTCCATATTGTCCCTTTTCTGTTTGTAGTCATAGAAGGGAACACCAAAACCACAGGAAGTCATTACCAGATCAAACTCAAGTTCCACATACTGCCGGGCACTTATACTGGGTTCGAATAGCGCCGCCATCTCATCCCATTGGGAGTCCCGCGGATGAATGGCCTTTGCCTTGCCGTAGACGCGAAGAATCTTCGGTTCGCCATCGAAGGCGCAAAACATGATGGTCATTCTATCGTTTTGTGCCAAGTGGGCGGCGGTTTCATTGCCGCTGCCGGTTAAGTTCAACCAGACGATTCGATTGGGTGAGAGTACCCGCAGGCTATCCAGGCCCTTTGGAGATACATTGATGCATCCCTCATCTGCTGCCGTTCCTACAAAATACAGTTTCTGATGATTGATAAATTCAATATGTTCGTCTGAGAGCTGAGAGTACTTCCTCGCCATGATCATTCCGTTTTTTCGATTAATAGAATAAATTGGGAAACAGGCTCTATAAATCAAGTCCTACAAAAAATTCGGGGTAAGGCTTTCGCCTTACCCCATATGCTTCTATGCTGACTAATGGGCGTCGCCCAATAGCTGTGTTATTCAGGCAAGCTGAATACGTAGATAGCATTTCCCCAGCGCGGGTATACGATCTCTGTGGCAATCACATCGGGAACAGTTCGTGGACTGGTTCCGCCATTTGCTGCTGTAACAGCGATGTATTGTTTGCCGTCGATAGCGAATGATACAGGGTGCCCCTGAACTGCGGTGCCAAGACGTGTCTTCCACAAAACTTCACCGGTATTTACATCCAGAGCTTTGAACTCGCGGTCCAGGTCACCGGCAAATACCAGATCACCTGCAGTAGATATAGTCCCGGTGTGGAATGAAGCGCGCTGCTCATAGCTCCACACTTCTTCCATAGTATCTACATTGTATGCGCCGATTTTCCCCAGGTTGCCGTCTGTTCCCGGCATCTCGAAGAATTTACGGCTTGCAGCAAGTCCGCCGCTGCCTTGCACCAGCGCCACTTCACGTGCCGCGTTTTCCAGACAGGTCTGGCTAAGAGGCGCGATCATAGTGGCTGTTGGTTCATGGTAAGTCATCGAATGCCAGTCCTTACCGCCGGCGCTGCTCGGGCAGGCAGAAGTCCATTCATTCAGTCCGGCGTTCTTGATGTCGTCTCTATAAGTGACTGCACCAGTCTCAGCGTCGATATCTGTAAAGGCATTTTGAAAAACCGTTTCAACATATCCTTCGAACTCGCCAGTCACACGATTGTTCTTCCATAGAATGCCGTACTTGCCAATGGAGAAAACGTATTTGTCATCGCCGCGATTAACCAGTACCCGCTCGAATACTTCGTCGAGATCCAGTGCTTCGGCAGGAACGTGCTGGAAATACCAGTCCAACTCGCCGGTGTCGGTGTTAACTGCCACAGTGGAATTAGTATATAGACCTACATCGTCAATAGTCATATGACGACTGACAGGCACCCAGGGCTTTTGTTGTGCGGTGCCCCAATAGGTAAGTTTTAGATCAGGATCGTATGAACCGGTAATCCAGGTTTCACCACCGGCGCGGAAAACATCATCAAGCCCGCCCCAAGTATCGCCGCCGGGCTGGCCCATCTCGGCAATAGTTTCGAACTGCCATTCAAGTTCGCCAGTAGTGGCATCAAGCGCACTGATGTAACAGTCTTCAGGAATGTAGTACCAGCAGCCGGCAAGGCCCTGGATAATCTTCCCGTCACCAATAATTGGTCCGCTGGAGTTGTGAAAGCCTTTGCTGAATTCGGCTATCTCTGCTTCCCAGGTCTGCTCGCCGGTGCGTGCATCAAGTGCCACCACGCGGGCATCGGTAGTTGCCTGAATTATATTGTCGCCGTAGATGGCAATGTTTCGCATATCCTGTCGGTTGGCCGGGCCTGCCCAGTTCTCCCAGATAAGGTCGCCGGTTTTTCCGTCCAGAGCCTGAATTACATTGCCCGGATTGATCAGATAAATGATTCCGTTATAAACCAGCGGCGCCGGTTCGGAATCTCCTTCGTGCATATTCCACACCCATTCAAGCTTTAGCTGACCGACATTCTCTGTATTAATTTCGTCAAGCGGGCTGTAGCTATGTGCATAGTGCGTGCGACGGTGCATGAGCCAGTCGCCATCTGCCGGGTTTTCCAATATGGCATCGGTAACAGGAACAAAAGGTACATAATTATCGACATTGCCCGCGACGGTCACACCCTGTGGTGCTGGTGGTTCGGGTCGCTGCCTGCGTGCAACAACTGCGGAAACATTGTCAGCGATCACCAGGTCAGTGCTTGTTGTCAGTGCCTCGCTAACTGAGTCCATGCCATTCTCTGCAAGCACGTGTGCTGTCAAGGCGAGATACTCTTCTTCACCCAATGCCGCTGAACCTCCGGGAGGCATATTTGCCTGAATGCTGTTTAGAAGACTCGTCGGTGACCCAGAGCCCCAACGCTGCATAAATGTATTGCCCGCTAGAATTGGCCCCAGGGTAGTTCCTTCAAGATTCGCGCCATGACAGGCAGCACAGTTAGTCGCGAAGAGATCGGCGCCGTTGGCTACCTGGCTTTGAAAGCCCGCTAATTCGGCAACCACAGATAACTCAGCCTGAGCGGCAGGCGCTTCTTGCTCACCTGAGCAGGCTGTAAGTACTAGCGCTATGGCCGACATCAGTAAGGTTTGTCGAGCTGTTCCAATTGAAATTATTTTTGTTAGTTTCATGATTTGCCTCGACTAGTTTGTTGCAAAGATCCAACCGCGCAGTTCACCCGGCGCATTGGTCTCACTGTGAATTTGGACATACAGAGAATTGTTCTTCAGAGCCGTAAGCATTTCATCGCTGAGTTCCAGCTCTGCAGTTATATCGCCAGCGGTGCTGGAAGGCACCTCTAATTGTCCGATAACTGGGCCCGGTTGAGCAGGAGGTCCATTGTGGATATGAGCCATGGTGGCCACCGAACTCATGCCGGAGAAATGTCCGGAAACGCTGATGGTATTGCCGCTTAGGGTAACAATAACCTCGCCTTCCCCGGTTATGGTGTTCTTGGTCTGGGGCGTAGTGGGCATAGGTGATAATCTGGCCCGATAAGTATCCTGGGCCTGCGCAGATGCTGAAATCAGCATAAATGCAGTAAATAAAATAGTGAGGGTCTTGTGGCCGAGTCTCATATATACCTCTTGGCTCCGGAAGTGAATATTCTTGTAATAAGTATTAGCAATCAGTAATGAAAGCTAGAGTAAATGGCGGTGTATTGCAATCGCCTGGCTGCTGTATTCGTGGCATCGCGGGCGGTTTCAGCCTTCTCTTAATTATCGGCATTCGAAATTTTCGGCTCGCCAGTTGGCGGGGTCGTTAGCACCTCCGGAGGGACCCACATAGCGGGCCTGACGGGGAGCGAGGCATAAAGGTCTTTCGTTATCCACTACGCCATTATTGCTGTGGGTGGCGATAATCTGATCAGGAGCATTACCGTTCTCTACCCAATCAACCAGTGGCAGTAATTTATCCCAACTATTGGGGGCGTTGCCGCCGGAGCAGTGTCCCATTCCCGGCACCATAAACAACCGGGCGCTCTCGTTGGCAGCATCCAGATCCCCGCCGAAAGTAGTATCCACCATGGAGTCGAAATAGTCTTGGGTAGACTCTGCAATGATCAAAGTGTCCGCCAGACCATGATACACAATTAACTTGCCGTCATTGTTCTTGAGGAAGCCGTTGAGATTCGGGTCAGTGGCGTCGGTAATAGACATCATCAGGTCGCCTTTGCCTGAGGTGAAGTCATTAATGTCGAATTCCATCCAGGAGAATTCTGGAAAGGGTCCGGTCTTGCGAGCTTGATATAAGTGGTCCCGCACATCGGGAATAGTCACGCCGGGATCATTCTCATAAAACAGATAATTCATATGGTCACCGGCAACGCCAACCAGCTTGCCCGGGCCATTGTTATTTCCGGCATGGGGAATATAGAGCCCGGTCCACATATGTTCGGAACCCAGGGTCTTTCCAGGATAAACCTGAACACCGTTATCATCACGGGGGCCGGTATATAAATCATTAATGGTTTCAATCTGCTCATCGGTAAAACAGCTTTCAGATGCTACGCCGCTGGGGCACATCAGGCCGGCAAGGTCTTGCTCTGGGCTGAATTCACAGCTATTAGGATCACTCACTATGCCATCGCTAATGCCGTCACTGGCATCACAGGCATCCAGCACTTTCTCGTGCAAAACATCGATCAGATTCAGGCTGTCGAATGCGCCATCTCCTGTGGTATCTACCGCCAGATTTCCAACCAGATTGTCGCGGAAAATACGTTGCAGATTCCAGGTGCCGGCAGCATTGAGTGCCTGATAGGCATAGGCCGGGGCGCCGGCGACGATGCCATCGAAATCGTTCGGGTAGCGCTGTGCTTCCATCAGTCCCTGACGACCGCCGGTAGAACAGCCTTCGAAATAGGAATAGTTCGGGCCCTGATCGTAATAGGAGTTAATAAGAGACTTGCCTGCCATCACCGTTAGATGAACCGCCCGATAACCGAAGTCGATTTCAGCCTGGCGATTGTTAAAAGCGAAGGATGCACCGGGTTCGGTGCCATTGTCGTGACCCATATTGCTATTGGTTACCGCATAGCCTTCCGCTACCCGGTGATCGGCGAAGTCCAGGTCGCCGTCCTTGCCACCATCACCCCACTGTAGAAAGCGGCCGTTCCAATTTTCTGGCAGCGGTAATTGGGCATGGAAATGAATTGCTGGGGAAATGACCCCTCTAACATAGCAATAGGGGTCATCGGAGCGACTATTTTCACGCATATCAGCGTAAGTAATAGTGAGATTTCGAGCCAGTAACAATGCCCGACAAGCCTGTGCCTGTTCAGAGCTGGCAGATTGGGAATGGGCCGGAGCTGCGACTATCAGGCTGGCGGGGAGCAGAATTACAGCGAGGGCGCGGGGAATGGTTTTTCCGGACGATATGACAGTCATGGCAATACCTTTATGCTTTTCTTATTATGAATCTGTAGATATAAACACCACTGACTCTATCACTTAAGCTCTGGGGTCACAAAATACGGGTGCCGCAAGCAGCTCTATTGAAGCCTTAGGAGAAAACAAAGATCCATGTGTGGCAGATTTAACCTCATCGACAGCCCGGAAATACAGTGGCTGTGTGAAGCCCTTGGCGTTCAGCTCTATGCTGACCATTGCCAGCCGGATATCGCCCCGGGAGGCAGTATCGCGATTATCCATTCCAAGGATGGCCAGCGGCAGGTGTCCAATGCCATCTGGTGGCTTTTTCTGGATCAGGACCCTGCAAGCCGGACCTATCTCAAGCCCAATTATAAGTACGCAAGCTTCAATTCCCGTTCCGATAAGCTCTTTAACAAGCGCGCCATTTCCTATATACCTTATCGTGAGTTTCGCTGTTTGATACCGGCAAGCGCATTTGTGGAAGGACTAGGAGACAAGAAGACTTATCACAAGGTTGAGCTAGAGGATTCAGCTATCACCTTCGGCGGTCTATTCAGGGAGCATTTGAATCGTGATACGGGAGAGATGGTTTACTCTGCGTCTATTATCACTCTGCCACCCTTGTCACCAGAATGGGATGAGATCCATCCCAAGTCCATGCCGTTAATGATCGACTTCGAAAATGAGGAATTGGTAGAGAAATGGCTGGACCCGAAGTTTCACGATGTGGAGCAGTTTGCTGGCGTGCTAGAACCTAAAGTAAACAAAAATATGAAGGTGACAAAAATTGATCGACCCAGTAAGTGGAATCCGGTCGAAGACAGTTTTATGATTCTGGTTGAGGAAAATGTCTCCTAGATTGTAATATTTTTAATAATTGCTGGTCTGATATGATCTCTGCAGTGCTACTAGGCAGAAATAATAAATAGGAAATTAAAAAATGTTGGAAAGGGTTTCAAGCAACAAGTGTTTTGGTGGTGAACAGATTCGCTGCAAGCATTTCTCTACTTCTCTTATTTGCGAAATGACCTTCTCGGTTTTCCTGCCTGAGCAACTTTCTACTGGAGCAGATATTAAGTTGCCGGTACTGTACTGGCTGTCCGGATTGACATGTACAGATGAAAATTTTGTACAGAAGGCGGGAGCTCAGCGTGTTGCCTCGGAGCTCGGTCTCATTCTGGTTGCACCGGATACCAGTCCGAGGGGAGAAGGAGTGCCCGATGACGCGGACAAGGCTTATGACTTTGGTCTGGGTGCAGGTTTCTATGTCAATGCAACTCAGGAACCGTGGAACAAACATTACAATATGTATGACTACATCGTTGAGGAGTTACCCGCACTGGTTGCCAAGAATTTTCCGGTGAATGAAAATCGACAGGGAATTTCCGGACATTCAATGGGTGGACATGGTGCACTGACCATCGGCCTGCGTAATCCGGACAAATTCAAATCGATCTCCGCATTTGCACCAATTGTTTCACCAATGAATAGCCCATGGGGGCAAAAGGCTTTAGGAAATTATCTTGGTGACGATACGGAAGAATGGCAGAAGAATGACGCAGTATCTCTGGTGAAGCGCGCCACCCAGCCGGTGCCTATGCTCGTGGACCAGGGTTCGGCGGATGAGTTCCTCGAGAACCAGTTGAAGCCATCACTTCTGGTCGAGGTCTGCAGTCAGGCTGGATATCCGCTGAACTACAATCAGCGGGATGGATACGATCACAGCTACTTCTTTATCGCCAGCTTTATAGAAAATCATCTTCGCTTTCATTCCGCATTGCTTGCATTTCCTTGAAAATTGGCAAAAGAAAGTAGGCTGGAGTAAGACCACCTAAATAGCCAAAAAAATTACCACTCCGCAAAGTACTACCAGTATCTGTGATTGAAGGTCCCGTATAGCAAATAGCAATGGGTCTTCTTCCAGCTCTCCCCTGAAAGCTTTGCTCCAGATTCTGGCCAGCAGATACAGCAGCAATGGACTAACTCCCCAGAGCAGGGCAGGGCTGCTATACAGGACCGTTGTCTCAGGTGCCATTATATAAAACATATAAACCACTACCGCCAAGGCACTGCAAGTTATTCCCACGGCTGAAAGCATTTTCCGATTGGCAGCGCTGTAGGCTCGTCCCTGAACAAGAGTATCTTGCTGACCCTGTAGTTTGTTTGTCTCTGTGTATCGCTTTAAAAGGGCGAGCCCAGTAAACATCAAGAATGAAAACCACAGCAACCACTGGGTGGTAGTGACATAGATCGCTGCGGAGCCGGCGACTATTCTTAAAGTATAAAGTGTGGTCAGAGTGATTGCGTCTATAAAGAAAAAACGTTTCAGTGAAAGGCTGTAGAATACCGTGAGAAAATAGTAGGCCAGCAGCATTAAGAAAAATTCTACCGGCAATAATGTCGCCACGAGAAAAGCAGCAATAAGAAGTAGAGGAGCGCCAAAAAAGCCATAAGCAAGAGGCAGTTCACCGCTGGCAAAGGGGCGACTGGATTTTCCATGATGTTGTCTGTCACTTTCGAGATCCAGCATATCGTTTACAAAATACACGCTGGATGCGCAGAGGCTGAAACTGATAAAACCTGTGACGGCCTGCAGGACCAGATCCAGCTGATTGAACTGGTGTGAAAGCATCAATGGCAGAAACAGCAGAATATTTTTAAGCCATTGGTGGGGGCGCATGGCTTTCCAGAAACTCCCTAGTACGGATGCGGGAGCATCGAAGACTCGTATAGAGTCTTCTGAATCTTCTTCATCAAAGTCATTGTATGGCAGGGCACTATTGCAATTTACTGCTAAAACTTCACCCGCCTCTTTCCAGATGGGGATATCCGCCGATGAATTGCCCGCATATGAAAATGTAGATTCGGAGTTCAGCTGAAGAATTCTCGCCAACTTGTTTTCTGCTTTGAGATTTACGCTTCCATCACTGCCTATGGCATCTATGAAAATCCCGAAGTGATTGCTTATCTGACGCACTGGCTCCTGGTTCGAAGCAGAAATAAGAATGAGGTCACGACCTTCCTGTTGCTGTGTTTGCAGATAATCCAGAAACTGAGGGTTTGTCGGTAAAAGATCACAGCGTAGCTTAACGCGCTGGGCAATTTGCTGTTTCAAATATGCCCGACCTTTGATTAGCCAGACCGGCAAGACAAAAAGGAAAAAGGGATTTTTTTTCAGAAGTAGAAGTACCGACTCAAGCAACACATCTGTTTTTATAAGTGTGCCGTCCAGGTCCACGAACAGGGGCGGCTTCTTTACAGATGATGATGAGTGAGTGTTCAAGGAGCTAAAATTTCAAGCGCTTGAAAATGAACTCGGGAATCAATCGAACTACAAACAGGATTGCCCGCCAGTAGCCTGGCACATAGACAGTGTGTTTCTTTTTGGTGATGCTGCTTACTATTTTCTGAGCAACACGTTCAGGGCTGGACCACAATGCACCTTTTTCCATATGGGCGGTCATGGGTGAGTCTACCAGGCCTGGCCTGATATCGATGACATGAACATTGCTGTCCAGAAGCTTGCCTCTCAAGCCCTGCAGGTAGGTAGAGACCAATGACTTAGCGGCTCCGTAAACAAAATTGGGCTGCCGTCCCCGATCGCCCGCAACGGAGGTAATTACCGCGATGGTTCCTCGCTGCTGCTCTGAAAGTCTTTGGGAGAGTACGGTAAGTAAAGAGATGACACTGAGGCCATTGGTGTCGATTTCTTTTTTAGCCAGCCTGTAATCTACTTCTGCCCGTTGTTGGTCTGGAAGGGAACCGTGACAAATCAGCGCAACATCTAATTCTCCCATCGATTCTATAGACTGCTGAACCGCGGATTCATGTTCTGCGGACTTGGTTAGGTCGAGACAGACCGAGCCGGTACTATTTGCACCGCGAACCTTCAAGTCCTCCTTGATCTCCGCCAGCGTTTCTTCGTTTCTGCCCAGCAAGAAAAGATCATGGCCCTGTTCGGCATAGATTCTGGCGGTGGCTTTGGCAATGGCGGAAGCCGCTCCGATAATAAGTATATTCAAGGTTTAATCCCGGCTTTCAGTTTTGCTTTTACTTTTGGTTATGGTTCTGGCTTTACTATTCACAGTCGATGAAGATTCAGTCAGGCCGATTCTATCGGATTGTAAGGACGAAAAAACATTCCCCGGATCATATTTCTGTTTTAGCTCAACAAAGTCCTGCCAATTTTCATAGCCAGACTTGAACATTTCTTCGCTCATTCTTGCGTCCTTGGCAAGATATAGCCTGCCCGAATGGTCGCGAACAATTTCATCCAATTGGTTCAGTAAGGGGAATAGGCTTTTCTCCTTCTTGAAATCCAGAGTAAGTGTAAATCCCTGCTTCGGGAAGGACAGCAGATTCTTATTGGCATTACCAAATTTCTTTAACACCGTGAGAAACGAACCCTTGCCTGCAGAAGAGATTGTATCCAATACCTTATGTATTCCGGACAAGGCAGACTCATGAGGCAAGACAAACTGGTATTGCAGAAAACCTTGTCTGCCATAGAGCTTGTTCCAGTTACCGATGTTGTCCAGCGGAAAGAAGTACCGGTCATAGTCCATTTGCAGTTCGGCCTTCTCTTTTTCCTTGAGTCGATAATAAGTGTTATTAAACGCCTTCATGGTGTATTTGTTCAGGAAAAAGGAGGGCGCATTAAAAGGCACGTTCAATCCTTTCCGCTTCTTGTGTTCAAGACGACTTCGTTCATCGCTTCGCGAATTCGAATGCTCGGCGAGATAAATAATGGAGCGCCCCAGGGAATTGCCACGAGCCAGACAGTCCAGCCAGGCTACGGAGTATGTGCTGTCATCGCTTTCGTTTAGTAGATCGAAACTCTCTTCAAGGTTTCTGGCGACCATGGACTGCTGCGTGATGGCGTTGTTTTCTAGGGGGATCAGTTTGAGTGTGGCATCAATAATCATGCCGGTTAATCCCATGCCGCCGCATGTGCCGTGAAAAAGTTCTGCATTTTCGTCGGCGCTACAGCTGACCATTTCTCCCGACGCCAACACGATGCGGAATGACGCGAGGTGATCACAGAAACTGCCATCGCGATGATGATTCTTGCCGTGCACATCGGCGGCGATGGCACCACCTACGCTAACAAATTTGGTTCCCGGTAATACAGGCATGAACAACCCCCGGGGAATGCAAACTTGCAGAATGGAGTCGAGATCGATACCGGCACCACAGCGCAACAATTTACTCTCTACATCCAGTTCGAGGAAGTTGTCAAAGAAGCGACTGCTTAATATTCTTTCGGACAGGGAGCTGTCCCCGTAACTACGCCCTGCGCCTCTGGGGATAAGCGGGGTTCTGTTTTTTTTGGTCGTAACAATCTTGCCCAGTGATATCGAATCAACTGGTGTCAAAACTTCTGAGTTGCTTACCGGGTACTTGCCCCAGCCACTGACTTCCATTGGGTTTTCCCAAGCCTGCTTGTTTTGCTGTTCATGGTAGGCAGTATGGATACCAACATCAAGCCGGCTGCGGGATAGATTGAAGTATGTAAAGCTCAATGAGCTGCAGGAAAAGATCGATTTGATCGCAGTTGATATGAGCTTATAATTAGCCGCCTGTTTAACAGTCCGGCCCCTCACTATTTAGACCTGTATCCGGATTAAGCCCTGCAAGGACTATCCATGAGCGAAACACCAGCGACTTACACAGCATCCAATTCCGGGAATCCTCTGCAGTTTGCCATCTATCTGGCAAGACAAGCGGGTGAGCTGATTGTTCATGAAAGGGCAAATGCCGAGCTCGGCAGAGAATACAAAAATGGCAATGAGTTGGTAACCAGTGCTGACCTGAAAGCAGACCAGCTAATCTGTGATGCCATCACTGCAGAATTCCCTGATCACTATATTCTCTCGGAAGAGTCATCCCCAAGCCATGGCAAGGTTCAAGAGCTGGATAAACCGGTATGGATTATCGACCCCATAGACGGCACGGTAAATTTTTCCCATGACCTGAAGCATTCTGCAATCTCCATCGCCTATGCAGAGCAGGGCAACATAGTAGCAGCCGCGGTTTATAACCCTTTTAGCGACGAGATGTTTTCCGCAAGTGCCGGTGGTGGTGCGCTGTTGAACGGGAACCCGATTGAGGTGGCCCAGGAAACCGAATTGGAAAGAGCAATAATCGCGACAGGGTTTCCCTATGATAAGTCCGATATGGAACCGTTGATTCGACGGGTGAGGGCGGTGCTGAACAATTGCGCTGATATTCGCAGGATTGGGTCTGCCGCTCTGGATATATGCTATCTCGCGGCGGGTCGTCTGGACGGATACTACGAAAGCCTAAGTATATGGGACTTCGCAGCGGCCCAATTGATCGCCAAAGAAGCCGGCGCTCGATTTGGCCATTTCAGTGAAGTGCCCGAGGGTATTGACCCTCAATTTCACAACGAAGATATTCTTATTGCGAACCCTTCTTTGTACCCTAAGTTATTGACCTTATTGCAATCTTCCTCTGCGTCAAACTGACACATGTCTGTGCCGAGCCGAGCCGCTTGACATTGACCCATGGGTCTTTAATTCGTACAGTAAACGGGTCGAGTCGTGCATTTTTGGCACGGACGTAAAGAATTCATAAAAATCCCTGAACTAAGCTGCAAGAACAACTTGCAGAGTACGGATTACGGGGCTTCCAACAGATTAATTGTATATATTGAGGAGAATACAGTGAAAAAAGTGAGTTTGCTTAAAACATCCCTTTTGTCGCTTCTAATGGTTCCCGCTCTTTCCAGTGCGGCGGACAGAATCGGCGACTTTTCGCTTTTGGATCAGGATGGTTATCACCACAGCATGAGCTGGTATGACGACCATCAGGCTATTGCCTTTCTGGTTCAGGCAAATGACAGTCAGGCAACTGCAGCTGCAGTTTCGGACTTTAATGCGCTGAAGAGCAAGTACGACAGTCAGGGCATTGAATTCATGATGATCAACCCTACCGGTGAAATGGACCGCTCTGCTGTGCAAGCCAAAGTTGCCGAGTATGGCGTAGAAATTCCGGTGCTTATGGATGACGCCCGCGTTATCTCTGAAGCCATGGGCATTGAGCGCACAGGTGAAGTGCTTATCTATGATCCAAGTGCTTTTACTGTTGAGTACCGTGGCAGTGCCGCGGGTGCGGAGCAGGCCATAGACGAAATTCTTGCCGGTGACGCTGTCAGCAACGCTCTGGTAGCAACCAACGGTTCTGTTGTCAGCTATGCGGCCAAGGAAACTCCATCTTACGTTGCGGACATTGCTCCAGTATTAGCCGAGCAATGCGCTTCATGTCACCGCGAGGGTGGAGTTGCACCATTCGCGATGGACAGCCACACCATGGTTCAGGGCTGGTCTCCAATGATTCGCGAAGTGTTGATGACGCGTCGCATGCCTCCCGGTCAGATCGATGGTCATATTGGTGAGTTTATTAATGACCGCCTGATCGATGATCAGGACGTAAGAAATATTATTGCCTGGGCAGAAGCCGGTGCGCCGAAAGATGGCGATACCGATCCACTGACTTCTCTTGTTTGGCCTGAGTCCAAATGGGCCTTCGGTGAGCCGGACATGGTTCTGGATATTCCGGCAACAACAGTTCCGGCTACGGGTAGCGGTGTATTTGTAAATGTTGAAGTCGAATTCGATATGCCAACTGATAGATGGTTGCGTGGCAGCCAAATTATTGCCGGTGATCGTTCCGTACTTCACCACACAGTAAACCGATTGGATTTCCCGGGTGAAAGTGGTCGTGGATTTCTGGGTGGTAGCGGGAATCCCGACAAGGCAAGTATTACTGCCTATATTCCGGGTGACACTCCTGACTTGAACCCTTCGAATACTGGCGGTCTGGTTAAAGCCGGTTCTGTGTTAAATCTGAATATGCACTACACACCAAACGGTCGAGAAACTGTAGACAATAGCCAGCTAGGTGTTTGGTTCTATCCTGAAGGGGAAGTGCCAGAGGAAAGAATGTCAGGCCGTTGCGCTTGTATCTTCCCGAACAACTGGACGACTATACCTCCATACGATCCTGCTTTCGAGCAGGTAGAATCTTTTGTAATTGCAAAAGACGCCAATATTTATAGCTATCTCCCACACATGCATTTCCGTGGTAAGTACATGCGTTTCTATGCGGACTACCCGGATGGCACACGTGAAGAGCTAATCAATATTGCCAAGTACAACTACAACTGGCAGCTCAGCTATACTTACGAAGAGCCAAAGTTTGTACCGGCGGGCACCAAGATTACTGCGGTAGGTGCGTTTGATAACTCACCTCAGAATCCGGCGAATCCTGATCCTAGTCGAGCGGTTGATTGGGGTAATGAAAGTTGGGATGAGATGTTTTTCGGAGCAGTTAATTGGAAGTACGTCGACCAGGGCGGCAACTAGCCGAGGTTGGATGACTCTATCGCTTATTTAAAAAGCCCGGCTTCAGCCGGGCTTTTTTTAGCACTGATGTTCTTTCAAAATCTTGATCGTTGAGAATCCAAAACACAGGGAACATATTCGAAATACCATGCCTTCCGCCATTGAATTTGATGGTTGGGAAATTTTACAACATGCCATCCTTGGTTTAGTCACCCCAATGCCTCTTATTGTGGTGACTTATTCTTGCTGCCTATTCTGACCAGAGAAAACTCGAAGACAGCAACCATTGATAATGAAAAAACAAGGAGTGCTTCACTGCCGTCAATCCCGGACGACCCTCCGATTGTAGATGCCAATAGAGTCAATATTGCGGCGAGTACAGATATCGTGCCCAGAGCAAGCACTGCTGCACCGCCAGGCTCACAAAGAATCGGGAGGAACTGGCTTGCTGCCACGAATAGCCCTGCAGCGATGATAATCCGCAATAACATGCCCACACCTACGACACTGCTTGATATAGCAGATGTGGAGAAACAGGAAATCGCTAAAAGGACTCCTATGGATTTATTAATTTTCGTTTCTCGTCGGAATCAATACGAAAGTATGTCGAAACGACTTTAATAGAGTCTAATCACTAATTCACTGAATTTAAGTATTGGTAAGAAGCCCTTTCTTGTCAAAGCGTTTCAAAATAGTGGGCAGATACAGCAAGTCCAGCACCAGCGCTATTACTACAATGGGCACCAGTAGTTTGGCGGCCTGCTGGAAATAGATAGTATTGGCTGCGATTAGAATTGTGGTTCCTAGTGCCAAAACCAATGTGGTGATAGACAGCGCAGGGCCTGCGGTCTTAATGGCGTGAGTAATAGCGCTGGACTGATCGGCGCCGCCTCGTCGGTCATCTAGATAGTGGCTAAGAATGTGCACCGTGTCATCAACCACCAGGCCGATGCTGATGCTGAATAACATCATCACGAAAGGATCCAGTTGGCCTACCAGAACGGCCCAGATACCGAAAACCATTGTAGCCGGCAATAGATTGGGCAGCACGCTCAGTATGCCGAAGTAGATACTTCTGAAACCTATAACAAGACTAATGGTGATTAACAGCAAGCTTAATGAATAGCCTTGTAATAGCTCCACAGTAACCAATTCGTCCATTCTTGCGAATAGTAGCAGGCCGCTGCCATGAATAAGGTCGGCCTCAGGGAAGTCTCGCTCGAATTTTTCTGTGAGTCGCAGGTCCAGGTCGATTAGTTCCTGGTTGGACATGGGAACGGCGTTGATAAAAAGACTCATCATGGAGAGATCAGCGGTCACGAATCCAAGTACGGGAAAATCCTCGCTCTCGACTTGTGTGTAGCCAAGCAGGTAATCCAGAACTGTATTTATATTGTCGGGAATGATATAGAAGTCGCCGTTATTTTCGTTCTGCACCTCATGAATGGTCTTTATTACATCGACAACGCTTGCAGCTGATTCTATTTCCGGCTGGGCGGTCAGCCATTCTGTATAGGTTTCCATACGGAGCAGGAAATCAGGCTCGATTACAGCAGTCTCGTTTATTGCATCGATACCATAGGTGAGCGCCGAGCCTCGGTTAAGATTGTCACTCACCTCATCGTAGTACTCTTTGATGTCATCGTCGCTGGCGATAAAGTCCAGTCTGTTGAAATCGGTTTCATTCAGCGGAAGTAGCAAGAACGTTGTAATCGCCAGGGTGCTGCATGACCAGAATATGAGTTTGTCCCTGCTGTGGCTGAAGTCGCAGATCTTGTCCAGAGTATCGTGCAGGAATGGCGTTTGAGTTTTGTCCATTTGCTCACCGCTCTTGCTGAATTGAATCAGCACGGCGGGCAGATAAATTATGGTTAATACATAAGCGAATATAATGCCGATGGCCACGATCTGTCCGAAGTCCTGTATCGCCGGCGAGGAACACATGTTCAGTGAAGTAAAACCGATTGCAGTGGTCAGTGCAGCAAGACTTATGGGCTGAAAGTTATAGGTCATGCTTTCTTTCATGGCGTCGGGTTTGCTCATGCCCTTTAAAAGGAACTGTTTGTAGATGGAAATGATGTGCACGCTATTAGCCACAGAGATTATCACTACCACCAGCGGTGCCATGATGGAGACATTGTTAAAGGAGAAGCCCAGATAGCCCAGAACGCCAGCAGTACAAACAATGGTGAGTATTGTGTGGCTCAATATGCAGACACTAAGAATGGCAGACTTGAAGCAGTAGCAGATAGCCAGAACGCATGCCAGAATCACCAACGGCAGCAGGGTGCTCAGATCATCGATCATGGCCTGTTGGCTCGATTGTTCCAGCAGCACTTCGCTGTTGGCGTGGATGTTCACACCGGGGAAGCTCTGGCGTAGTTCATCCCGAATCCCAAGTACAGAGTCGGCTATCTCCAGGCGTTGCTCGGTGGTGGCGGAATCACCGTTGGTATAAATGATGGCAAAAGTAAGAGAGGCGTCGGCTGATAGTAAGTTCGCGGTAAGCAAGCGATCATTGATCGCGGCCTCTTTCAGGGCGTTTAGTTGTTCCTGACTATAGCTATCTACTTCCTGCTCAAACAGCTTAAGTTGGGTTTCCGGAGACACGAAATTGCTTATGGTGGAAATGCGCTGGCTGAAAGGAATTTCTTCGTAACGGGCTTGCAGGGAGTCTATGGCTTGCAATATTTGTGGCTGAAAAACCGTCTCTCCTTCATCGGCAACAAAGGCAAAGGTAATTTCCAAATCGTAAGGGAAGTTATCTGCGAGTATTTCAAGTTCATCAAGATAGGGATCACTTTGGGTAAGTAATGCGCCTAGAGAGGTGTCGAAGCCATTTTTAAGAATGCCGGTAGCGAGCAGAACACCGACTACAAATGCCACTGCCGCTAGTGCAAAGCGGCGGACAATTGTAAATTCCGCGATTGATCGAATCCTTGATGACGGCGGTGAATGTGAAGTCTGCGAATTTCGGCCCACGGTTCTCTTACCTGTTAGTTACTGCGAATAGTTACAGCGAATTGCTACTGTAAAAGACTTACACACGACGACAATGCTCCATCCAACTACGTACGCCACTGCTGACATATTTCTGCTTGTGCAGAATAAAATACAAACGACGATTCCAGCTTCTTTCCGGCGCCTCAAGTCTGACCAGAGAGCCTCTCTGAAAAGCGTCCTGCAGTGTAATGCCAGACAAGCAGCCTATACCCAGACCTTTTTCAACTGCGCGTTTTATCCCTTCGGTGTGCTGAAGCTCGAGACGTAAATCCAGATCCGCAAGAATTCCGCTCATGCCTCTATCGAATGCCTGCCGTGTCCCGGAGCCCTGTTCTCTTACAATCCATTGTGCGGAAACCAGATCGAGGTCATCCAGCTTTTCTTTGCGTGCCAGATAATGGTCCGGTGCACAGAACAGGCAAAGCTCGTCATCACGCCAATGTTGCACCTCGAGGTCGGAGTGTTGCAGCTCACCTTCAATAAGACCGATGTCCAGCTCAAAATTGCGCACCCGGGCGGCAATCGCTTCGGTGTTTTCCACTGTTAGCTCTACGTTGGACTGACTGTGCTGGTTCATGAAGTCGGCAAGAATGCCAATAGCGAGATAATTGCCGATAGTCAGTGTGGCGCCCACCTTGATGTCGCCTACTTCAGAATGTTGCTTCAGCGAGCTTTCAAGCTCTTCAGCTCTGGACATCAAGGCAGTGGCCCGGGATCTTAGCAGGCTACCCTGTTCGTTCAGTTGCAGGCGCTTGCCTATGCGGTCGAACAACTGTATCTCAAATCTCTGTTCTAATTCCTTCAAGGCGGTGCTGGCGGCGGACTGGGACATCGCCAGCTCGGTGGCAGCATGGCTGACATTCTCGTGATTAGCCACCGCCAGAAACACCTGAAGCTGTTTGAGAGTGAAATGCATTTTAGGGCTGTGCCCCCCGGTAGCACTGGTGCTAGCTATATATTTGAAAAAGAATATCTATAAAATAGATAGAACATATCAATATAATCAATTTTACAGATATAGTATTAGATCATTACACTTCTTACAATTCCTTATTTGCCCGTATCAGGAGAAAGTAGTGGCTAGCCTTTCCACCCAGAATGTAACTGAAGTACACCACTGGAATGACTCCATGTTCAGTTTCAAGACCACCAGAGACAGAAGTCTGCGCTTCGAAAATGGTCATTTCTTGATGCTGGGGATGGAAGTGGAAGGCAGACCATTGATGCGTGCCTACAGTATTGCCAGCCCCAACTATGGAGAAGAGTTGGAGTTTCTGAGTATCAAGGTTGTCGATGGTCCCTTGACTTCGCGTCTGCAGAACATTGAGGTAGGCGACGAGTTGTTTGTAAGCAGCAAAACCACTGGCACTCTGGTAGCCGATCATCTACTTGATGGGCGTAATCTATTCCTGATTAGCACAGGAACAGGGCTGGCTCCTTTTATCAGCATTATTCAGGATCCATCGATCTATGAAAAATTTGATCGTGTAATTCTTACCCACGGTGTGCGTTATGTTTCCGAGCTTGCCTACCAGCAATTCATTAACGAGCATTTACCTGCCAATACTTTCTTCGGCGATGAAGTGAAAGAGAAACTGATATACTATCCAACAGTTACTCGTGAAGAATTTGTTAATCAAGGACGATTAACAGATTTGATGTCCAGCGGGAAATTGTTTACGGATACGGGAGTGGAAAAAGCTGACCCGCAGCATGATCGTTTCATGATCTGCGGAAGCCCAAGCATGTTAAAAGACACTTGTGAAATTCTCGACCGCTGGGGATTCGAAGAGTCACTCAGGGGCATAAAAGCTCACTACGTAATCGAACGGGCTTTTGTGGAATAACTTCCATGGAATAGCTGACGTGGAATGAAAAGTGGACTAAGAATGTGACCTATTGTTCGAGCTGTATTCTTTCCATATCATCCATTTGGCTGTAGCTGGAAGTAACTACTCTCTCGCCATCGTCCAGACCGCTGCGTACTTCAACGAAACGATTATTTCTTCTGCCAGCACTGATGTCTCTTCGCACCGCATATTCACCCGTTTCGTCGATCACGAATACCCAGTTACCGCCAGTGTCCTGAATAAAACCACCCAATGGTAATAGTATAGACTCGATGGCTTTGCCCAGCGTCAATTCCATTTGCAGTGTTTGCCCGCGACGTACGTTCGCCGATGACATGCCCTCGAAAACCAGGTCGACTTCAAAGGTGCCGCTGGTAATTTCCGGATACACTTTTAAAAACTTTGCGAAATACTCCGCGCCCGCTAGAGTAAATCTCGCGCTCTGGTCTGCTGAAACTCTGGACACATAGAATTCATCAATTTGTGCAACAACCTTGTATTGGTCGATCACATCGATCTGTCCGAGGCGTTGGCCGCTCTGTTTACTCTCGCCTATTTCTACCGGCAGAGAGGTAAGCTGTCCGGAGATTGGCGCCCGTACCAGCAGTGACTCATAACTGCTTCGGGAAACTTCAAGGTTTTCCTCCAGCTTGTCAATCTGATCAGCAATCTGTAAAAGACGTGTACCTCGGATGCGGTCCTCAAGCTGTTGTCTGGAAATGTGATTGGCCAGAACTTTCTTCTGGTAATCCAGCTCGTCAATAATTGCTGTGAACTGTTCTTCCGACACCAGTCCATCGGCTACCAATGTTTGTTGTCGGTCCTTCTGTCTTTCCAGAACCGTAATTCTATATTCGGTATCAATAATCTGCCTTTCAGTACCAAGTTTGGTGGTTTCAAAACCGTCGGTGATGTTATTCAACAGGTTCAGCTGTTCAGTGATATTGGTATCGTTCTGAGCAGCACTGAGTCGCAGGTTGGTATTGCTTAGTTGTAATAGGGCTTGTCCGGCCTCGACGAAGCTGCCTTCTTCGACAAACACTTCTTCTACAGCACCACCGTTAACCGTATCCAGAAAGACGCTGTTAAAGGGCTGAATAGTGCCGCGAATGGGAATCAGGTCTTCAAAGGCGCCGCGTTGTACCGAAGAGATTATCAGTTGTTCAGCCGGTACTCGATAAGTACGTATTGAGGCGTCCGCTAACATCCGGTAAGCAAACCATGCTGCAGCTGCGATCAAAGCCACGATCAACCCTTGTTGCCACAGGGGCATCTTCTTCTATTCTATCTTTTTGTCCGTGGCCATAATGTAAAAGTGTAACTCCTTCGCGAACTATCTTGTATCCAAAAAAGTTCTTACTCGTGCTGTAGCGATTTAACGGGGTTCATATTGGCGGCATTAGTGGCGAAAAACCTACTGTCAGCGAGGCCAACAGCCATGTGAAAAAAGCCGCCAGCAGGAAGATGCTTATATTCATTGAAGTCCTGTAGGTAAAGTTTTTCGACCTCTCTATGGAGTATCTGACGTCACTTGACCGAATAAGGTTACAGATTTAATCCCATCAGGAGGTCAATGGACTTTCAATAGATTGGATGAACGGGGCAGGGCCAAAGGATGCAATATTGCATCCTTTGGATCGCAGAGCGTCTAGCTCTAGGGCACTAACGAGTGAACAATCAATTATGAACCACGTTACGGATAATGGCGATCATGTCTGTAACGCCCTTACGGAAGTCGTCTACAGGTACTTTCTCGTCATTACCATGCACTCCGGTGGGTTCGCCGGCGCGGGTAATGATCGGATTAAACCCGTAACTAATGATACCGAGATCACGGGTGAAGTGACTGTCGGTAAATCCTGTACTGACCGACGGTATTACCTTTGAGCCCGGATACAGCTCTCGCGTCACATTTTTAATTGCGCTGAACAACCTGGAATTTGCGGATGAAATAGCCGGAGTGAATGCCATGATGGTGCTGACTTCAACACCGGTTTCCGCAATTAATTCTTGTAGCTCCGAGATGAATAATTCGGCGGGTCGGTCGGGAAGAATCCGACAGTCCAGTTCAGCCCATGCCTCGGGTGGTACGACATTTATTTTGCTGGACGCACTGAGCCGCGTCATAGAGCAGGTGTCTCTGGTAAGTGCATGATGTCCCGAGCGATAAGCCTGAAATTCCGGCAGGAAATCCGGATCTTCGATAGCTCTCGCGATATCGGCATATGCAGGTGCCCATTCGTTATCTAGTGATTCGGAGATTCCCTGAAAGTAGCTCTCTACCTGGGGAATGATCCTTGGCGGAAAGGGGTTTTCGCGCAGAATAGAAAGCGCATCAACAATTCGAGTTACAGAACTGGTTGTGCGCGGGGAAGAACCATGGCCCGGTGTGTCGATTGCAGTGAGCCGTAACCACACTGGTACTTTTTGAGTAACTTCAACGCCAAAGATAATTTCTCCACCGTCGATGCTACCGGAGCCGCCTTCATTTATCAGTAGCTCGACACCATCGAATATTTCGCGCCTGTTCTCCACCAGCCAGCCTACACCATATGCGCCGCCCGCTTCTTCATCGGCGGTGGCCAGAAACACCACGTCCCGATTCAGTGCGCGCCCACTGCGATGAAGCTCGAGAAAGGTGGCCAGTTGCGAAATACCGGTACCCTTCATATCTCTGGCACCACGACCAAGAATATAGCCGTCTCGGATCTCACCTGAGAGGGGGTCGATAGTCCAGTACTCAGGGTCGGCAGGCACCACATCGGTATGCTGCAACATCATCAAGCCAGGTTGATCTCCACCTTCCAGCCGTGCCCAGATATTTCCTCTGCCCGGAGCACTCTCGGCAGTTTCATACTCGATGCCTTCGGCCTCAAATATGGCGGCATAAAAATCCACCGCTCTGGATTCATTGCCCGGCGGATTGATCGTGTCGATCTGAATCAGTTGTTGCAGCCAGGCCACGGCTTCGTCTTCGATGCTTGGTGACTGTGCATGGAGCGTAAGCGGCAATACAATGCTGGAAACAATAGTGATGCAAACTAACAGGTTTTTTTTCATGAGTGATCGATACCTTCCAAGTCCGGTGTGTATTTTGTTTTATAGCAGCCCACTATAAATATGCTGAGAAATATATGTTCTGCGAAATTCAGCTTGGTCAATGTAATGCCTGTACTACTATTTGGCAATTTAGGGGAAGATTTTCTTGAAAAATACCTGAATAGGCGTAGTTTTAGACGAGAACTCCTGAAAAGACAAGAACAAAACGGAGGATAAGATGAAGTACAAATTATTTAAAACCGCAGTATTGTCCGTTCTAGGGCTTTTGTGGGCTGGAGTTGGAGCGGCACAATCTTCCATCGTGAGCCTGAATGAGCATGGAATGCCGGACTTTACGGGCATTTATACCTACCGAACTCTGACCCCGCTTAATCGGCCCAGAGAACTAGCTGACAAGCCGACGCTGACAGCAGCGGAAGCAGAAGAATGGGCAGCCTATGAAAACCGTCGCCAGAACCGCGACCTGATTATCGATTCCGTGGGTGGCGCAGGTTATCCGCCGGGCGTGATTTCCTATAATGAGTTCTGGTATGAGCGGGGAGTGCAGACCATTCAGGATCGCAGAACTTCGCTTATCTATGATCCTCCTAATGGCAGAATGCCTGCCTTAAATGCCGCCGGGCAGGAGCGGTCAAGAGTACGTGCAGAAAACCGCAGGCTCAGTATCGGCCCGGAAGGCAGAACACTGGCGGACAGATGTTTGATGAGTGGTGGAGCAGGGCCACCTCTGGTCCCCGGTGCATACAATAACAATATCCAGATAGTGCAGACCAAAGATCACGTCATGATTCTCAGCGAAATGATCCATCGCGCAAGGGTTATTCGCTTCGATAATGAGTTTCAAACGCGACAGATAAAGTGGGATGGAGATTCCATTGCTCACTTTGACGGCAACACTTTGGTGATTAATACCCAGCACTTCTATTATCACGACAATGGTCGTGGTGCTTCGCAGGAAATGAAGCTTGAAGAGCGTATCACCCGTCTCGACGACGATACTCTGGAATATGATTTCACCATCGAGGATCCATTGTCCTGGGAATCGAACTGGTCTGCCAAGTTTCCATTACGCCGCACCGATGGACCGATTTATGAATATGCCTGTCATGAAGGTAATCATGGCATGATCGGAATTTTGGCCGGTTGGAGACGATATGAATCGATGGGAATGAATGGCGATGGCACACCTATTGTTTCCGATGATGAGTCAGACGACTAAGATCGATCGAATTGAAAAGTAGTAATAAAAAACCGCACTCTTGGGAAAGAGCTGTGGTTTTTTTCTTGAAGTTGCAAAAATGATGAAACAAAAAATGAAAGCAAAAATAGACACCTAGCAAGATGAAGAAATTATCTATCTCCGTGTTTCTATTTGCCTTGTTGATGCCTGCAAGGGCTTTATCAGTTGAGTGTGTCGTATTGCTGCACGGTTTGGCGAGAACGTCCAATTCCATGATGCCCATGCAAAACAGTTTGTATGATGCCGGTTATGCTGTGCTCAATATTTCCTATCCTTCCCGGCAAAAGACTATCGAGGAATTGTCGGTATTGGCGATGGAAGAGGGCATAGCGGGTTGCGCAGCCATTCAGGCCAGTCCGGTTAGCTTCGTCACTCACTCTTTAGGAGGCATTCTGCTTCGCTATTATTTTTCTTCCCATTCCCCAGAGTTGAGAGTTGATTTTGAGATGGATCGTAGTGTTATGTTGGGGCCACCCAATAACGGCAGTGAGGTAGTAGACAGCTTTAGAAAAGTACCGGGTTTCAAATTAATTAATGGCCCGGCAGGGGTTCAATTGGGCACTGCGGATGAAGATATTCCCAATACATTGGGCGCGGTTGATTTTGAATTGGGAGTGATAGCAGGCACGAAGACATTTAATCCATTCCTATCTCTTTTCCTTCCAAAACCGAACGATGGAAAAGTATCGCTGGAGAGCGCGAAAGTGGAAGGGATGGCAGATTTCATTGCCTTGCCGGTAAACCATTCCTTCATGATGCGAAACGATGAGGTTATCCGGCAGGTTATCAACTTTTTGGCTGAAGGAAATTTTCAGCATCAGGGCGAGTAAAACCAAAAAAATAAGGGAGTTCAAGATGGGATTCACTAGATCAGCCGGCAAGGAAGTATCTTTAGTTTTGTTATTGCTGGGGCTTTTGTCCAGCAATAACAGCATGGCCGAAGAGGCAATGAGCGAAGCTGCCAGCGACTATCTTTCAGGGCTCTCCCGTGAGTTGAGGGATCAGGGAATGTTTTCCCTGACCGATGATGAAAGGTTGAACTGGCACTTTGTTCCTACCGAGATGTTTCCTCGATCTGGTTTGCTGCTAAAGGACATGAATCCTCGACAGCGTGAACTGGCACAGGCCTTGCTGGCCTCAGGTTTGAGTGATCGAGGTTATATGACAGTAACAGCCATCATTCAACTAGAGAGGGTCCTTAACGCACTGGAGCCGGATGGTCCTTTTGTCAGGGACTTTGAAAATTATCGGATGTCCATTTTCGGTGAGCCTGGGGCTGATGAGTCCTGGGGTTGGCGTTTCGAAGGGCATCACCTGTCATTACACTTCACCATTGCTGAAGGGGAGGTGACGGTGAGTTCCCCGACCTTTATGGGTTCCAATCCGGCAGAGGTTAGGGACGGCGCTCAGACCCCTGAACAGCAAGGGCGGAGAGTTCTGGCTTTAAGGGAAGACCGTGCCCGGGCACTGGTGACAGCGCTAAGCGATTTGCAGAAGACCCTCGCCATTAGCAGTGATGCGGCGCCCAGGGACATTGTTAGCGGCGCAAATTTTCCAATTGATCCATTAACGCCAATAGGCATTCGCGCCGCGGAATTGAATGACTCTCAGCAACAGCTACTTAGAGATCTCATCAATAGCTACACAGATACTATGTCAGCGGCTATCGCTGCAAAGCGTTGGGCCGTTATCGACGGTCAGAATTTTGGGGAAGTATATTTCTCCTGGGCAGGACCTGTGGAGCGCGGCGAGCCCCACTATTATCGAGTTCAGGGCGAGTCATTTCTTATCGAATATGACAATGTGCAGAATGGTGCTAACCATGTGCATTCTGTGTGGAGAGACTTTGAGAATGATTTCGGCGTGGATACCCTGCGTGAACACTATGCCGCACAGGCTCATTAAGGTGAACCTACAACTATTCTTCAAAATGCGACAATAGTGAGGATATTTTGCTCCTTCGGTAGAATAATAATGGCTATCCAGAAATTCTGGAATAACACTTTAAAATAGTAGGAAAAAGTTATGACGGATATATTATATGACCGCCTCGGTGGCACTGATGGTATTACCCGGATTGCAGACACCCTTGTTGACACTCATATGGCCAACCCGGCTATTTCCACGCGGTTTGCAGAGTCAGACCCGGCAAAGTTAAAGAATGCGGCGGCAACATTCTTCATTACCGGCACCGGTGGCCCGGCAGTATATGAAGGTAAGGATATGCTGGCAGCCCACAAGGGTATGAATATTTCTGCCGCGGAATTCATGGCGGTGTTGGATGATGCGCTGGTGGCTCTGCAGAAAAATGATGTTCCGCAGAGAGTGCAGGAAGAAGTACTCTTTGTGCTCTATAGCATGCGCGGAGATATTGTTCTCGTCTAAGCGCCAGTTGCCAGTTTCATCGGTAAATTTACATCCTCACCCCCGAATTTCAGTTCTCGCTGATTCGGGGGTGGCTTATTTCGGGATCCTGCAATTGCAGAATGCAGCGCTGTGGTGTAGCTTGCCTAAGAGATGAAATAACAAGCGCATAATAACTAGAAGCCGAAGAGGCCCATGATCTTCCAGAAGCTCTTGTCAGGTAAGCACCAGTTTTGCTTCATCCCTTTTACTCTAGGGGCTATACGCAGATGAGTAGCTACTCCAAAGCCATTGCCGCCGGTCTTGTTGTCGTTGCGGTAGCAGCTTTATTCTGGCTGATTTCCAATGAAACTCCCCAGCCCTCTGATAATGGAGCGGCCCTTAAACTTGCAAGGCAGAATTCGGCATTCGCCGCCGATGATATGCAACAGGCTGTGAATTCCTATTGTTTGGCCTGCCACAATGACGCACTGGCTACCGCCGACTTCTCATTACAAAACGTAGATTTTTCTAATCCGGCTTTACATGCAGAAGCATTGGAAAACGTGGTTAAAAAGCTGAGAGCTCACATGATGCCGCCATCCGGCATGCCGCGTCCGGATTTTGAAACCTATCAAGTCATGACCACTTGGCTCGAAGAAGAACTGGATGCCGCGTGGGCGAGCAACCCCGACCCAGGACGGGTCACGCCATTGCATCGTATGAATCGCTACGAATACAACAACAGCATCAATGAATTGCTGGGTCTGGATGTTGATGTAATGGACTCACTGCCCGGCGACCCCACCGCCGATGGCAGCTTCGATAACATGGCTGCATCCCTGCCGTTCTCAACTGCCCATATGGAGCGCTACATGTCGGTTGCCAGGGAAGTTACGCGGCTTGCCACAGGCCTGCCATCTCTTGGCCCAACAACTACCAGCTACGAAGTGCCACTGTTCATGAAACAGGATCAGCGGCAGAGCGAAGATATGCCTTTCGGTTCCCGTGGAGGAGTGGCAGTAAGCCACAATTTCCCCGCCGCAGGTGATTACAGAATTCAGGTTCAATTGGAGCGTAACTATCAGGATTACATAAAAGGCCTGGGCTGGCCGCAGCAATTGGAAATCAGGCTAAACGGTCGCCTTTTGGAACGCTTCACCATCGGCGGCGATGCACCGGGTACACCCGCACCACTAAGTTTCAGCGGAACCGGTGAGCCGGGCACCATCGATTGGGAACAGTATATGCTTACCGGGGCAGGAAAGGGTCTCGAAGCGCGGGTTGCGGTTGAGGCAGGTCCTGCACAAATTACAGTTTCCTATATAAGACAGTTGTTGGAACCGGAAGCCATACCCCAACCCGCTCAGGGTGGCCGCCTCAATGCCAACGATGAAGCCTATCTGGATTATCAGAAAGTCTATTCATTGGAAGTAAGCGGACCTTTTAATTTCGATATCGAATTCAGTTCCACCCAAGCTGACCCGGCACAACTGCCATTCAGTCAGCAGAAAATTTTTACCTGTCACCCCGATCGTGGGGCAGCAGCACAACAGTGTGCTTCCGAAATTCTTTCGGGTTTGGCTAGACAAGCTTATCGCCGACCGATTACGGATCATGACAGAGAGCTTCTTTTAGGTTTCTATACACAGGGTATGGAGCAGGGCGGAAGTTTTAGCGCTGGCATTCAATTCGCTCTTGAGTTCATGCTAAGTGATCCGGATTTTTTGATCAGGACATATAATGAGCCGACAGATATTGATTCAGGCGAAGTGTATCCCCTGAGCGATGTGGAGCTAGCTTCACGTCTGGCGTATTTTTTGTGGAGCACCGCTCCGGATGAGCAACTATTGAATCTGGCGGAATCGGGCAAGCTCAGTGATCCGCAGATTCTGGATCAGCAAGTTCGCAGAATGCTGGTGGATGAACGCGGAATTATAACCATTGTTGAAGACTTCGCCGCCCAGTGGCTAAACCTTAGACGTCTTGATGAAGTACAAGTTAATACCGTCGTGTTTCCGCAATATGACCTAAGTTTGATCGAGGGTTTTCGTCAGGAAACCCAGTTGTTCATCGCCGATTTAATTCGTAGCGACTCTAGTATCATGGATTTGCTTGGAGCCGAACATAGCTACCTCAATGAGCGGCTGGCGGATCACTATGGCATCGAAGGTGTATATGGCAGTCGTTTTAGAAAAACCAGATTGCCCGATACCAGTCAGCGTGGCGGACTATTGGCGCAGGGTGCATTATTAACCGTTACCTCTTATCCGGGACGCACTTCTCCGGTACTTCGTGGCAAGTGGTTGTTGGACAATATGCTGGGTACACCACCGCCACCGCCACCGCCTAATGTGCCTATTTTGCCGGACGCCGAAGCCGGTGAGTTACCGACTTCCATCCGAGATCGCCTTGCTCGTCACCGGGAGGACCCTATCTGTTCTTCCTGTCATACCGTCATCGACCCGTTGGGGTTTGCTCTGGAAAATTTCGATGTTATCGGAGGCTGGCGCGATTATGATGAGGTTGGGAATCTGGTGGATCCCGATGGTAGCTACCCTGGCGGCGTTGAATTCTCGGGCTTTGCAGATTTGCGTGACTGGATGCTTGATAGGCCGGATCAATTCGCTCACACTTTAACTGAGAAGCTAATGACTTACGCGCTTGGGCGTCGGGTCGAGTATTACGATCAGCCGGTAATACGGCAGATTGTTCGCGATGCCGCCATGGAAGACTATAGCTGGTCTTCATTAATCGTTGGTATCGCAAGCAGCCCATCCTTTCTTATGAGTAAAACGAGATGATGAATAAGAAGCCTCAAAAAGCAGCTTCACTCGCGGCGAAGTCCGCTGCTCCGGGTTTTGTAACCGGTAAGGCTATTTCTCGCCGAGCCATGTTGCGTGGAACGGGTGCCGCTTTGGCTTTACCTATGCTGGACGCTATGACTCCGGCATTTGCCCAGGGCTCGCCAGAGCCGATCCACCGTTTCCAGACGGTGTATGTGCCAAACGGCATGGCTATGGATTATTGGTCACCAGCTACAACTGGCCGCGACTTCGCGCTAACGCCGATTCTGCAACCCCTGGCACCATTCAGGGACAAGATGATGTTATTGTCCGGCTTGAAGGCTAACTGGAATATCGCCCATGCCGGAGCAGGAGGATCATTCCTCACCGGAGTTACCCGTGGTGGCCGTAACGAAGTTGAGATTCTGGCGGGCGTGTCCGTTGATCAGCTACTGGCCAGAGTGATGGGCAGCGAAACCCAGCTGTCTTCATTGGAACTATCAATGGATGCACCGGCACTGGCCGGAGCCTGTACCGTAAATCTGAGCTGTGTATACACCCATACTCTCTCCTGGAGAAGTGCAACCGAACCGTTGCCAACGGAGCATAATCCCCGCTCGGTTTTTGAACGAATGTTCGGTGATAGCGGCAGTACTGTGAAAGAAGTGCGGGAAACGCGCCTCAGACAGCAGAGCAGTATTCTCGACGCAGTTCTGGACAAGATCTCAAATCTACAAAGCAATCTCGGAGCTGAAGACCGTCATCTTGTGGAGAGTTACATCGAATCGATTCGCAGTATTGAGCGTCGCATTGAAAAAGCAGAAGAGCAAATCGATCAATCCTTGCCGGAAATGGATCAGCCTGCCGGTGTTCCCGCAGACTATGACGAGCATATGGAGATCATGCAGGACCTACAGGTGCTAGCATTGCAGTCGGACCTGACCCGGGTGATCACCTTCATGATGAGCAAGGAGCAGAGTGCGCGGCCTTATCCGCAGATTGGTGTACCCGATGCCCATCATCCTCTGTCTCACCACAATAATAATCCGCAACTTGTGGAGAAGATGTCGCAAATTAACATTTACCATGCGCAACTATTCTCCAATTATTTGCAGAAGCTCGCAGCAGTGCCTGATGGTGATGGTAACTTGCTGGACAATATGACCATTCTTTATGGGGCCGGTCTTTCTAATAGCACTATCCACTCTGGTGTTAATTTGCCGGTGTTGTTGGCAGGTGGTGGTGCGGGATGGATGGAAGGAGGACAGCATCTGAGCTATCAGGATGAACCTACTATGGCTGATCTATTGCTTGCCATAATGGATAAATTCAATCTGCCGGTTGATCAAATTGGCGGCAGCTCTGGTGCTTTGTCTTTAATAGCCTGATCACATAGAAAGCAATCAATGAGAACCAGTAAGAAAATAATCAGCCCCATACTCTTGCTCCTGTCGCTGTCAGTATTTGCAGCTAGCCCAGCAACTATATTCGCTCAAGGTATGCCTCCTCTGGTACAGGCTGCCAAGGATGGAGATTGGGAAGGAACAAGATCTCTGCTTTCCGGACAGGTGGATATTGAAGCTGTTTACGGAGATGGCACATCGGCATTGCATTGGGCCAGCTACCACAACAATGTTCAAATAGCACAACAACTAATTGCAGCCGGTATCGACGTTAACTCCGCAACGGATCTGGGAGTAACAGCATTGTGGCTGGCAGCAGAAAACGGCAGTGACGAAATGGCTCTAGCTCTTCTCGAAGCAGGTGCTAATCCGAATGCAGATCTGCTTTCGGGAGAAACACTTATAATGACCGCAGCCCATACCGGCAATGCCACTCTGCTTAGAGCCTTGTTGGCGGCCGGTGCCAGCCCGCAGGGGGCAGTTACTCGGGGTCAGACTGCGTTGATGTGGGCCGCAGGTCAGGGACACGACGATGTGCTTGCCGTGTTATTGGATTTTGGTGCCGATGTGGAAGCCAGAACGCTGATCCGAACACAGTTTGTTAAAAGTGAGAAAGAGCAGGACAGCCATCCTGTCAATATGCACTGGGTGGAGCAAGGCGGGAATACTGCGCTAATGTTTGCGGCCAGATCAGGGAGCTTGAGATCGGCGCAGCTATTGTTGTCAGCGGGAGCCGATGTAAATGGCCTTTCTGCATTTGGCACCAGCCCGACAATCATGGCGGTTCATGGTGGTAATACAGAGTTATTGCAATTTCTTTTGCAAAGCGGTGCCAATATAAATGATTCCAGCAGCGGACACACAGCATTGCATGCGGCCATACTGCGCGGTAGCTACGAGGCGGTTGAAATTTTGCTAAATCATGGCGCTGATATTGAAGCGCTTCTCGAAAAGCCTACGCCGGCACGAAGACAGTCCACCGATTATAATTTTCACGACTCATTGCTGGGGGCGACTCCATTGTGGCTGGCTGCGCGATTTACCGAGCCGGACATTATGAGTTTGTTACTGGCGCGCGGCGCCGATCCTTTTTTTGTAAAAGATGTTAGCTACCCAACTCTTCGTAGCATGGAGCCGGTAATCGCTGAAGAAGGAAATATTTCTGTGTTAATGGCTGCGGTGGGCATGGGTTACCGGCGGCTTCGCATGAGCTGGGGTAGTGTTGAGCGTCGTGCCGGAATACTCGGCAATGATCGTGAGGCGCGCATCCTGCAAGCAGTGCAAGTAGCAGTGAACGCGGGAGTAGACTCCAATCTCCAGAATGCGGCCGGAGTGGCGGCCAGAGACTTCGCCAGAAGTAGAAGATACGAAGAGGTTACTGCTTTTCTGGATATCGTTGGCCGCTAAACCTTTGCTGGAAGATAGCCAGCATTATTAGAATCACAAACTCATCAGAGTCACATTTCCTCCACAAGCAGTGGTTTACTATTCATAAGTCGGGCTAATTCGAAATACCATCCCCGATTTCGCATCGAGCGCCGGCTTTTTACTATAAGAAATTGCGCGAAATGTTTCATGCTAGGCAATTTCGCTCACGGGGAATTGATGTTCTTTTCTTTACAGCATATATTCTGCAAATCTATTAGCGGCAGCGCTGCCAATTAGCCATTACTAACCGCTACTACACCACAGATGAGAGAAACTTTGTGAGTATAAGAATGACTTTTGCAGAATCTGATTACCGTATAAGCCGGAGATCTTCGGCTCTTTTGATGCTTACCATGCTGCTTGCTTCCTGTATTGGGCCAAATATCGAAGACTGGCCGGACAGCATTCCCGAGCAGCAATACTTCATTCAGGCCTATCAGGCCGATGAGGCTAATAGTGAGAAACAGTCCCGAACGGAATATCTGGAGTGGGCGCTGAGTTTTTATCAAGGCAATCTTGCCTACCAGTCCGGTTGGCTGGATGTGGAACAAGTAGTGCTGGCATCAGCTGAAGGGGAAGTAGAAAAGCTTGGCTTTCAGCTCGGTGAGCTCGGTGCTGTAATTGGCGCAGAATGGGCGAAGCACAATGATGTGCGTCGCATTGATACACGCATGCTCGCCCTGTGGGGGTCTACCCTGCAGCAAGTAGAGAGCTTCGATATGCAGTTAAAATCTATTGAGATGATCTCCAACGATATCTCGGAAATACTTGCAGGTGATTTGGCGAAGGATCAGATAGCCGAAGAGCGATATGCGGACGAGCTGGGTCTGGAAGTATTTGGCGGATTCTGACGGAAGTCCAAGAAACAAGCTGCAATAGGGTGCACTCGAATTTCAGAGATACAAAAAGTTCAGAGGCTGAGAAAGTTCAGAGACACAAAAAAGGGGACGTTTGCGTCCCCTTTTTTGTGTCTCTGAATTGGCTTCTTGTTTAGGTATCGAAGATCGCTACCAGGCAGCCCTTTGAATCAGGAACATCGTCCATGTTGACCGTTCCGCCGGCCAGCACAGTGTCCAAAGCGTCTTTAAGATAATGCTCACTGGCACTGTTTCTCTGGGTCTCGTATCCGAGCTGATCATTGATAGGTCCGCGGAATAAAACTTCTTTGCTGCGGGGGTTAACAATGAATACTTCCGCGGTGCGTTCTACACCCAGTGCTTTGGCTAATTTCTGACCTTCATCTTTCATGATGGGAAAGTCGATTCCAAATTCGGAAGCTTCCCGGGCGATGCGCTGGGGATTGTCCTGGATATTGGAGTTGAACATGACGAAATCAATATTCTGCGGAGCGTACTCAGCACGCACCTCACGAAAATTGGGAACGGCAATTCTTGCTATGGGACAACCAACACCTTGCACATAAAAGACAACAAAGTCTTTGTCGGCATAACGATCGAGTGAATGGGCTTCTCCCAGCTGGTCAGTCAATTCGAATTCCGGAATTGATTTTAGCCATTCATCTGCGAAGGCAGCGGTGGATAGCGCCGCAGTTGTTGAAAGCGTTGCACAGATTAAGAATAATTTACGTAACATAGCTGCTCCTTGGGTCTACGTCTTAACACTCTATCTTGTTCTTTGCAGGACTCATTGATAGATATCAACAAAGACAATTCAGTGGTACTAATCAGAAGTACTTCATCTTGATTTTCCCCGAAAGAACAATTGAGATGCTCAGTAAGTCTAATGGTAGCAATAAAATTTCATTAATCCTATGGTGTTTGACCGCTCTGCGACAGTATGTCACAGGTACAGGTTGTATTGAGAAAATACAAATAATGCATAATAAATACAACAAGTTAGATACGATTTGGTCTGTCGGAATATTCAGTAACTAGCTGAACCGGAGCCATCTGGCCAACCGTCGGGGGCTGCCCCTCATCGAGAGATGTTCCGGAACTAAAACCGCTCCCATGAGGATATTGAGAGGTCTGCGGGGAAGGAGTAAGCTTGATGAGCATGGAGTGGGCTGATTTGAACAATAACTAGTTACCAATCGATGGTTTTTCCGGCTCAAAATATTTGGAGAAATACATGAGACATTTTATCGTGGTCTTATCCGGCCTCACGCTGTCGTTGCTTGCGGGTTCGGTGAGCTTTGCCCAGCAATGGGAAGTACCCCGAACAGCCGATGGCAAACCTGACCTTCAGGGCATCTGGAGTAATGCTACCCAGACTCCGCTGCAACGGCCGCGGGAATTTGGTGAGAAGGGCTTTCTCACCGCTGAAGAAGCCGATGTTCAGGAAGCTCAATGGCGAAACGCTATCACCCAGCGAGGAGCGGATAGTGACCCGGACAGAGCGCCGCCAACTGATGGCAACACCGACCTTGGCTATAACAACTTCTGGGTAGACCGAGGCACCAATGTAATCGAGATAGATGGCGAATACCGCACCTCGATTGTTGTTGATCCTGCCGATGGTCGAATTCCCATGCTTGAAGGTTTTCAAAGCAATGCCATGATAAGCAAGCTACGTGGAATGCCCGGTGTAGAACCCTATGATGGTGCAGAGCTTCGTCCTCTTGGTGAACGTTGTCTGCTGTCTTTCGGTTCCAGCTCGGGTCCGCCCATGCTGCCGGTGATGTACAATAATAACTACCAGATTGTGCAGACCCAAGAGCATGTCATGATCATGGTCGAGATGGTTCATGATGCTCGCGTCATTCCTCTTAATAAGGATCATGCAAGTATCGATATGGAAAAGTGGATGGGCGACTCTGTAGGCTATTGGGATGGTGATGTACTGGTTGTTGAAACTAAAGACTTCCATCCATTCCAGTCTTATAGGGGCAGTTCCGAAGAGTTGATAGTAACCGAGCGCTTTGAGTTAATTGATCAGAACAAAATCAAATACAGCTTTACCATGGACGATCCCCGTTCCTACCAGACCAACTGGACTGGGGAGATTTCCATGAACAGAAGACCCGAGGGTGATCGTATGTACGAATATGCCTGCCACGAGGGCAACTATGCTTTCCCGGGAATTCTTGGTGGAGCGCGTCGTCTGGAAGTAGAACAAGCCGGTCGCTAATTCGGTTCTAGACAAGAAGTAATCTGGGGGGTAGGTCTATTTTTTCGAAAATAAATCTGTCCCCTTTTTTATCAAGTGCGTATAGTTATCTGTTCCTGAATTAAGTAGTCACGGTTATTCAAACGGCCCATATGTCTTCATCTACCGCAAATTTCTACAGCAGAATCGTATTCGGTAAACCCTTCCTAGTTATAACAGTGTTACTACTTTTTGTAGGGTTTTTCGCGTGGCAGGCACAGAATTTTCGCCTCGATGCATCTGCCGACTCCTTGCTACTTGAAGATGATCCGGATCTGGAATATTCCCGCTCGATAAATGTCCGCTATGGTATTCGGGAGTCGGTCACCATTGCCTATACCCCCCAAGGAGACCTTTTCTCGAGAGAAGAGTTAAACCGGCTCAATGAACTTCGCGAAGAATTGCTCACCATAGATCGGGTAGAGTCGGTTGACAGCATTCTTAATGTGCCGGTTTTTGAAGACACTCCTCTCACCGGTATTTCCGAAGACTATCTCACGGTTATGGATGAAGAGCTGGACCTTGTCGCCGCCCGACAAGAGATAATGACCAGCCCAGTATTCAGAAATGCAGTAATAAGCCCTGACGGAACAACAGCAGGTATGCTGGTGAGCTTTGCAATAGATGAAGTAGCCAGGGATCTGCTGGCGCGGCGCACAGAGTTGCGAAATCTGCAAAGAGATGGCGAGATCAGTCCGGAAGAGCAGCAGGAATTAGTCAGCACCGAAGAAGAATATGCGCTGCACAGTGTTGTGGCAGCGGACCGCCAGCACGTGAACATAGGCAGTATTCGCGAAACTCTTGAAAAGTATCGGCACAGTGCACAAATCTATTTGGGTGGCGCTCCAATGATTGCCGATGACCTGGTTACTTTTGTTCAAGGTGATCTGAGCAGTTTCAGTTTTGCCGTAGTGCTGCTGATAATCTTCGCCCTGGGGCTTATCTTTAGAAAAGTACGTTGGGTAGCAATACCGCTAGCCTGCTGCGCCGTGGCAGGAACCATAATGGTGGGTGTGCTTGGCTTCATGGACTGGCGGGTAACCGTAGTTTCTTCAAATTTCATCTCCCTGCTGCTGATTATTACTATTTCGCTTACCGTGCATCTCACCGTGCGATATCGTGAACTGCGCGCCACTCGCCATTACAGCGATCACGACAAGCTGCTCCGTCATTCGGTGTTGAGTATGTTTCGCCCTTGCCTCTATACCGCCTTAACCACGGCGGTGGCATTCGGATCTCTCATTGTCAGCGGAATATTGCCCATTATTACTTTTGGCTGGATGATGATGATGGGTGTGGCCACCGCACTTATAGTTGCCTTCACTTTATTCCCCGCTATATTGAGCATTATCAAGAAAGACGAAAGCCAGCTTTCTTCCAACCTGAAATTGAATCTTACATCGGTGTTGGCAACACTTACGGACAAGCTAAAGACAAAAGTACTAATTATATATTCCCTGGTGGTTTTGTTTAGCGTAATTGGCCTGACACAGATTCGTGTAGAGAACAGCTTTATCGATTACTTTCGCGAGAGCACTGAAATATTTCAGGGCATGACCCTGTTCGATGACAAACTTGGCGGCACACTAAGTTTTGATGTTGTAGTGGACCTTCCTAAAACCGAGTCGGATTTCGACGACGGCTTTGATGATGATTTCGATGACGGTTTCGGTTTTGGCGATACCGAAGAAACTGATACAGATGCTTATTGGTTTACCGCGCCGAAGATGGATCAGGTAAAAGCGATACACCAGCACCTTGACAATGACCCGCAGACAGGAAAAGTTCTGTCTTTCGGGGCTGTAATAGAGCTGGCCGAGGAGCTAAACGGAAATCAACCAATCGATGGATTGTTATGGGCGGTTCTCTATAACCGTATCCCGGAAACCTTAAAAGAAACTGTGCTTAATCCTTTTGTATCGATTGAGGAAGATCAGCTGCGTTTTAATGTTCGGGTAATTGAGTCGGCAGAAGATCTAAACCGTAATGAGCTGCTTCAGAGAATCGAGGCGGGAATAGAGCAGGAATTCGGCTTTACCGACGAGCAGGTTGAGCTCACCGGTATACTGGTGATGTATAACAACGTGCTGCAAAGTCTATTTCAGTCACAGATTTTGACTCTCGGGGTTGTTATGCTCGCTATCATGATGATGTTTCTGGTTCTCTTCCGATCACTAAAGATCGCTGTAATCTGTATCATACCTAATGCAATTGCTGCAGCATTTGTGCTGGGAGTAATGGGTTGGCTCAATATTCCTCTAGACATTATGACTATTACGATTGCGGCGATATCCGTGGGTATTGGTGTAGATAACACCATCCACTATATGCATCGTTTCAAGCGGGAATTCGCGCGTTTCGGAAGTTACCGGGACACAATGTTCTTTTGCCACAATAGTATTGGCAGAGCGATGTATTTCACCTCAATGACAATTGTCGCCGGCTTTTCTATTTTGGCACTGTCCAACTTTATTCCAACCATCGTGTTTGGCTTGCTTACCAGTCTCGCGATGTTGGTTGCCCTGTTAGGGTCACTTACTTTGTTGCCCCAGCTGCTTATCAGCTTTAAGCCTCTTGGAGAAGAGGCGGCTGTCAGTGCGAGTTAGCAGCTCTCTATAGGGAAGGAGTCTAGAAGAAATTGGCCAAGGCAATTCAGCATAGAAGTAGAGCTAGCAAACCATTCTTTTGTCTGGCTATTGTTTGCATGGTATTTCTGGCCGGCTGTAATGAAGAAGTTTTCGACCCCGAAGAGTTGACTACTGTTCAGGCCTTCATGGTGGATACGGAAGCGGTGGAGCGAGGTAGGGCACTGTTTCTGGGCAGTTGTTCAACTTACTGCCACACCCTGATTCCAGCGGAAACAGATGCCCTGTTCCTGTTCGATTGTGATTGGAAGCATGGTGGCGAAGATCAGCAGATTTTTGATGTTGTGACCAGTGGAGTGCCCGGTACCCGAATGGTGGGCTACGGTTCCAATTTTCCGGAAAGTGATGATCTCTGGAAGATCATTGCTTATCTGCGTACTAATCAGCAGGATTGCTGAATCTGAATTATTGGCTTTTGTCCATGCCGCTTACATTCTGGAATATTTCTATCGGCACATCTGATATATTGCATCACACACTTTTTCGCAATTCGAAAATTCGTTTAGTAGATTTTGCCCTGTACAAGCAGGCAACAGGATATGAGGTTCAAGATGGCAACAAACTCTCCCGAAGGGGATAGCAAAGACGAGAAATCAGCAGGCGGATCCAGCCTTATTAACAAGAAGCTGTTTGAGTCCCGTGCGCTTACAATTTTTGGCGAGATTAACGACAAGATTGCCCGTTCGGTAACTGAGAAGCTGCTGGCTCTCGCTGCGGAAAACGATAAGCCTATTTCAATTTATGTCAGCTCCCCCGGTGGTCACGTTGAGTCCGGTGATGTGATCTACGACATGATCAAATTCATTAAGCCGGAAGTGAAAGTAATAGGTACCGGATGGGTGGCCAGCGCGGCTACTACAATCTATCTGGCTGCCAAGAAAGAGAATCGTTTTACCTTACCCAACACGCGTTTTCTGGTACACCAGCCTTCCGGTGGTTCCCGTGGCGATGCCACCGATATCAAGATTCAGGCCGAAGAAATTGTAAAGATGCGGGCGCGCATTAATCAATTGATTGCCGATGAAACCGGTCAGTCTCTGGAGCGGGTTGCTCAGGATACCGACCGGGATTATTGGATGACAGTCGAAGAAGCGGTTGAGTATGGTATTGTCGGGAAAGTAGTTAAGTCAGTTAGCGAGATCTGATTTCGCAGCCTTGGTTTTATTCGATTCTGTTTGATCCAATTGTGGTTTACTCAACCCTGCGGAAGACTGCCTGTCGGTCTTTCGCCAGGGCGCACACCACCATAAATTCAGGAGTGCAGGTTTCGGCAAAGGCGATTGCAGTATTGGCATCGATCAGTTCAGCCTGAATGATTCCGATTACCCCGGCATACTCAACTTCCACACTGACAATATTGCCATCGATTACTCCGTCCTTGTTGGTCCAAACAAATCCTAGAGATTCTATTTGCTCTACTTTTAGCGCATCGTTCTCGACTGATATACCAATGGTAAAAAGTGTTCCTTCGGCATTCCAATTCCCATTCCAGTGTTCAGACAGATCTTCCTGGGCATAGCTGGTCGCAGCAATAAGTATGTAGCTAAGTAGTATTAGTAATTTCTTCATCGATAATGTGTTCTCTAAGTTTTCTATTAGCTACTCTAGGGATAAGCCGACTCCGAAAAGTGGCCCGTGATATAAAACCAGTATCCAGTAAAGTAATAGGCCGACAATCACAGCGATTATGTCCCAGAGAATCGAAGCCGGCCTGTTTGCCAAATGGGCTTTTCTTCCCAGTGAAATGAATTTTATTAGCGCCCAGATTCCGAAGCTTCCAAACAATAGCATCGAAGCAAGGTCTCCGTTAGACCATAGATGGGCAAACGACCAAAAAGTTATACCTAGAAGCATGGGGTTGCGAAAATTCTTGCGCAGGTGGGACAGGGGCACATTGCCGGCAACCAGCAAGATGAGCGCAGGAATCATAATCATGGAACTGATATATCGTAGTTCGAACAGCGGCTGCCAGATCATAATGAAGGGGGAGAGCGACTTGCCCCAGGCAATCAGAATTAGCCCCACCAGAGTGACAATGGAATAAGCCCCCATATAGCCGGATTTAGAAGGGAACTGGCCCATCGTCTTATCCCGCAGGCCC
>Ga0315322_10000218_pt1 | contig 40643 bp, 29 predicted proteins | sample M110021515metaG_FD_203461 | JGI IMG/M metagenome (GOLD analysis project Ga0315322, IMG submission 203461) | Ammonia-oxidizing marine archaeal communities from Monterey Bay, California, United States - M1 100m 21515 | ecosystem: Environmental > Aquatic > Marine > Intertidal zone | place: USA... | reverse complement strand
TCCGACACGAATTGCATTATGATTTAAAGTGGGGTGGTGATTGCAAGTGGTTCGTCTTATCGTTTTTGATTGGTCCACAATGAGCGAGTAACTGATTGCTTTGCTGTAGCCTTGATGCCTGAAGTTTAGTCTTGCAGTTTTTGTTTTGTCTTGATCGTTGTCTTGATTCACCGTGAACGCTGAGAGTGCTAAGTTGTCTTTGCAAAAATCTGAGAATGAAGTCGGTGAGAATGCTCCAGTTGGCATTTATCTGGTTGGTGCAGGCGTCGTGGGTCGGGCTATTCTGCAAACGCACATCGACGCTGGAACCTCAGTTTGGCTTGTTGATCAGGACGAGCAAGCTCTTCGCCTTGCCGTTGGGGGAATCAACTGGGATTGTGATGCGTGGACCGTATCCGAGCTGCAAAAACTGGGCGATTCCCTTCTGGCAATGGAGTTGCGTTGTCTTGGGGACAAGGGCCAATGTCGACCCACAATGGTGATTGAATCCATCGTTGAAAAACTCAATGTCAAACAAAGGTTTTTTGCTGAAGTTGAGCAGGTCTTTGGTGCTGATGCGGTGTTGTGTAGCAATACCTCAACGCTTCCCATCAGTCGCATTGCAGAGTCTATGCAACGTCCGGAGCGGTTTGCCGGCATGCATTTTTTCATGCCGGTTCACGACCGGCATGCCGTGGAACTGATCGCTGGTCACAAAACCACCCCAGCAACCACGCAAGCCTGTACGGATCATGTTCATCAGCTCGGTAAGAAACCGCTGGTCGTGGGAGACGGGCCCGGTTTTGTCGTCAATCGTTTGCTTTCCCCCTATCTGAATGAAGCGATGTTGATGCTCTGTCGGGGCATTTCAGCAGAACGAATTGAGAAAGCGGCATTGCGATACGGGATGCCGATGTCCCCATTGGAGTTGATTGACTGGATTGGTACGCCCACGATGTTCGATGCAGGACGGGTCTTTTGGCAGGCCTTTCCCAAGCGTCTGGATCCTGCTCCCATACTTGTAGCCATGATCAAAAGTAATCGCCTTGGACGTGCGGTTGACGCTGGTTTCTATGACTACGTTGACGGCCACCGCTCAGAAGGACTTGCAACGCGTTCATCGGAATTATGCATGGAATACTGCAGATCCGAGTGGTCCCTCGAAGACGGGCAGATCATGGAGTTGCTTTCGATTCCCATGTGGATTGAAGCTGCATGCGCTTACAAGGATGGAACCGTTACAAGTCACGATTCATTTGATCTGGCAATGTCCGGAGGTCTCGGGTATGTCCCTGCGAATTCGTGGCATCGATTTTTCGAGTCGCTTGGAAGCGCTCGAATCTTGCATGCCATCGAGTCATGGGCGGAACAGACCCGTGCCATGAATGCTCCCATGACCCTTCGGAAACTGCTACGCAGCAGTGGTCCGACGCAGGCTTTGATCGCCTATGCCCGGGGCTGAGTGAGGTCAGCCTCCGGTCGAGAGACGGCGTCGGTTACGCTTGAGCAAAGGCCATGCAATCCAATCGAGTCATGCCGAGACGGGATCTTCGTCCGATGCTACGTCCTCGTCATCCGCATCGACCACTTGGATCTTGTCCCAGAAGGTGACGAAGAATAGCACAGCGATTCCCCCAGCGATCAACGCCGGAAGGATCCAGAAATCCTTCCATTGTTCCATCGTACTGCTCAGCAGTTCGAGATTGACCCCCTCCGGCATCTTGATCGAAAACATCTGGCCGACCTGTTCGAGGAAGCTGGTTTCCTTGGCACCCCGCGCCTCGGTGATTGCCGACTGCAGTGGAACGAAGCCGGGTACGCCTTTTCCCCAACCGGAGAAGTTGGCCCCGATGCCGAAAAGTTTGCTCGGCTCCTGATAGAAAATCCCGAAAGCAATCGCGTAGCCGATATACATCCCGAGGCCCTGGGTGAAGAAAACCAGCATGCTCTGCGCCTGACTGCGGACCTTGGTCGGGGCCACCTTGTCGGTGTACATGAAGCCGGTGACGAAGAAGAAGTCGTAGCAGATGCCATGCAGTGCCACCCCGAGGAACAGCATCCACATGATCTGATCCGGTGCTCCGAAGGCAAAGAGAAGATAGCGGGCCACCCACGCCAGCATCCCGACAAGGATCATACCCTTCACGCCGAGCCGGCGGAAAAAGAACGGGATCAGCAGCATGAAGATGATCTCGGACATCTGCCCGATTGTCATAGTCGAAGCCGGCTGCAGGAACCCGGTGTTCTGCAGGTAGTTCGACGTCACGGCGAAGTAGTAGGCCAACGGCACGCAGATCAGCATCGAACAAATCATGAAGACGGCGAACGCCGGCCTCTTGAAGAGTCCGAACGCATCCACCATCAGCAGCGCGCGGAGGTTCACCGGCTCGCCCTTGGCCGGAGCCGGAGTATGGGGTAGCAGGAAGGAAAACCCCCCAAGGACGAGCGAGGCCGTTCCAGCGAGATAGAACATGTCGAACTTCGCCGACCAGCCGAGGATGCCCACGACCAGCCCCGCTACGATCCAGCCAATCGTGCCCCACACCCGGACTTTCGGGAAGGCAATGCGGTCGAGGTGACTGAAGGCGATCGAATTTGCCAGTCCAAGGGTCGGCATGTAGGCCAGCATGTTGCCGATCATCAACCACACCATCAGCTCGCCGTTCCCCGATGCGGCCACGCCGGGAATCACCAGCAGAAGGCCCCCGCCAATCAGAAACAGGACACCCATAACGATTTGCGAGGAGAAAAAGCGGTCGGCGATCAGACCGAGGAAGAGTGGAGCGATCATCGCACCGATGGGCGCCGAGCCGTAAGCACCTCCAGAGAAGGATCCAAGGCCGTTGCTGCCGAGGCAGAGGCCCAGCGTCGCAAACCATGCTCCCCAGACAAAAAACTGGAGAAACATCATGATGCTGAGACGGATTTTTGTGGACATGTGTTATTCCTTCAGTCGATTTTTCTATGCGTGTGTGCGTTTCTTACCGCCACGATGATCTCCACTGAGCCCCTGTCATTCCTCGCACCTTTTCGTTGTGCTTCAGGTGGTAACGCGGGCAACCAGCAGGTTTCGGAGCCGAAGCGCCGAATTGTGATTGGGGTCGTTTGCCGGATGGCGTCGCTTGGAACCAGAGTCATTGATATGAACGCGGATGGCCCCGTTTCTGTCTGCACCTGTTCCCTGTCTGTCATCGTGCCGTGCAGATTCTACTCCAGATCCTTGAGCACCTGTTGTGCCGGTACCGGGTCAATCTTTTCCAGTGGGCTATCGTCCCTCGCGAAGAACATCAAGTGCTGCCACGGCAGTTTGTTGTATTCCCTGACCAGTTTGAATCCGTTTGCACCGTATTCCTTCATGATTTGACGCTTTGACATCTTGTGAAGTGGCTTGATTGGGACGCGTGGATCCTCTTCTCGGTATTCAAGTAATGCCACGACGCCTTTTGAGTTCAGGGAACGGCGAATCCCCCAAAGCATCGATTCCGGATGCGAAAACTCGTGATAGACGTCCACCATCAGAACCAGATCCACTTTGTTGGCTGGTAGATTCGGGTCATCAACTTTGCCGAGCACAGGTTCGATATTGTTCAGCTTGTACTTGCTGGACCTTTCACGCAGTTTTTGAAGCATTTCGCGTTGGATGTCGACGGCATAGACCTTGCCGTCTTTACCCACGTCCCGTGCCATGGGAAGGGTCCAGTAGCCATTTCCACAACCCAGATCGCACACGTTCATACCTTCAGCGAGCTTCAGCTGCTTGAATGATTCGGAAGCTCTTTCTTCTTCTTCTCGCTCTGGGCGAATCAGCCAGGGTGCACCTAGATGTGACATCGGTTTGGCCAAGACGCGGCCGAGATAACTGTTGCGTGACTCCTCGACGGGGCGGGGACGTTCTATCCGTTTTGTTTCTGGGGTAGCTTCCGCGTCCTCTGCCTGTGTCTTTGCCTCAGGTGCGTCTTGAGCTGCGCAGCGGATTGTCGGTTGTACCGCACTGAGTCCGAACAAAATAGCCGCGGTCACCATCATGAAGTGGTGTGGCATCAAGTTGCTGAACGAGAGCCTGTTGCGTACGAGAATCATTGGGTTTTGGTATCTCATTTCAGTCTTCATCTTTGACAGAGAGTTCAAATTCAGGCTCGAAGGCGTCTTCAAAGTCGTAGACATCATTAAAGTCCTCTCTTTGATCGGATTCGCTCTTACGCATCTGCTCAATTCGGATCAGGTTGTAGACCAAGTCACCAAAGTCGCTGGTGCTCTTAATCCCCCAGTTATCAAGAACCATTTTGGTCAGGTAACCATATTGTTCGATGCCATACAGACGACACGCTTCGCAAAGTTGCTGGCCGGTGACGTGTCGCGGTCCAGTCTTTTCTCCGGACTCATCTTCCGCTAACTCGCCGATCATATGCTCGTGCGCGTATTGAAGCGACTCGCGAATGAACTGGTAGGCATCCAGTTTGTAACGTTTGTCTTCGGCCAGTAGATCTCGCATCGCTTGCAATGAAGAAGTCATTTTCTGTTTAACTTTCGGCGTGTTTGGGACCAGGTTCGCATTTGCATGCGTCTTGATCATTTCTTCCGCGAGCCCAACTGGTTCTGTTGTTCGCTTTTCTGTTTTGCTGGTTCTTGTTGATCGGAGATGACTCGCAATACATCGTCGCTGGAAATGATGATCCGGCGATTATCTTCCGTCTTTACCGTCAGTTGACCTGCCAGCAGATCTTGAGCGATTACTTTAACGCTGCCGTCCCGGGTTAGTACGATGCTTCCCGGTGAAGGCAGTTCCTTGGCAATCGCTTCGTAAGTATCATACTCGTAACGTAAGCAGCATTTCAGCCGACCGCAACGGCCCGATATTTTTGAGGGGTCGAGCGTTGCTTTCTGTAGCTTCGCCATTTTCATCGAGACCGGCGGCATTTTGCTGAGGAAGTTAGCGCAGCAAATTGGCTGGCCGCAATCTCCGTAGTCAGCCAGTAGCTTTGCCTCGTCGCGTACCCCGATCTGTCGCATCTCAATTCGAGTTTGGAACTCTTTGGCGAGATTCCGAACCAGTTCGCGAAAGTCAACTCGACCATCGGCGAGGAAATAGACGATGAATCGCTCGCCGCCTAGCAGCCGTTCTGTGTCGACCAGTTCCATTGACAGTTTCAGCGCATCAACGCAACGTTGGCAAACAGCAATGTCCTTTGCCGCTCCGGATTCCATTCGTTGACGCTGGGAAGAATCATCCTTGCTGAGCCGACGGATAATCCGACCCTGAGTAGGTTCCTCCATTGCTTCGAAAGCTACTGGAGTGGATTCGCAAAGCACCGTGCCTATCTCGGTACCTCGATTAGTGCGGGCAACAACCTCATCACCATATCGGTAAGATTGGCGTGAGGTCATCACACCTAGTGTGCGCAATGCGCCGAAGCGAACAACGTATTGAGGTTGTTCCTTGGGGGCGTTCCTGGAAATCTTATCGGCGACCTCGGGGTCACTCATTCTTTTTTCTCAGTTGCAGCAGGTTTGCCAGGCTCCGGTTTTTCAGCTTCTGGTTTCTTGGGTTCTGGTTTCTTGGGTTCTGGTTTCTTGGGTTCTGGTTTCTTGGGTTCTGGTTTCTTGGGTTCCGGTTTCTTGGGTTCTGGTTTCTTTTCGTCGGGCTTTTTCGCTTCTTCTTTTTTCATCTCCTCCGCAGGTTTCGCTTCTGCCTTTTCAGCAGTTTCGGGTTCAGGTTTTGCTTCCTCGGCCGGTTTTGCCCATTTCCAAGATCGGCCAGCCACCAAGATCCCGTTTTTTCGCGTTCCCACCAAGACCTGCTCATCGCCTTGGGACGCGGCATTCCACTGTAATGCCCATACCCCGCTGGTCGCCTTCATCGAATCGTTGCCGAGTGTGTAATTTATCGCGGCTGTCTTATCAGTTTGAGAGGTGGTTTGTGGAAAGTGGACTTTTCCACCGACTTCTGCAACAGCAACGCGTCCCGAGGGCGAGACTGCAATTTGTGTAATCCAGTCGCTTCCTTTGCCCGCACTTTCTGCCTTGCTGTCTCCCTTGGCCTCGGCTTGGTAAAGGTTTCGATCGCTGCTGCCCGCGAGTAGTGTGCCCGGGGCTACGTAAGAAACGCACCAAACTGTTTCGTCGCTAACTTTGATTTTTCCCTGCGTTTCAAGTGCGGGCCAGGAAAAAAGGTGGACATGACCATCGCCGGCACTGACAGCAAGCTGCGAGGCATTGGGTGACATTGCCAGTCCAGTAACGGCGTGACCGTCAAGTTCAGCTGTTTTTGAAACCTTGCCAGCTGCAATGTCCCACACAAATAGCTTTCCCGCTTCATTGCCCGCAACCAGAAACTTATCGTCGGGCGCAATGATCATGGCCTGGCACCAGCGTTCAAACGCTTTTTCATGAACGGTAAGTTTGGCATCAGAACCAGCCTGCCATGGTGCGCCCTTTGATGCGATTGGTTGATTGCCGGTGTTGTAGATGCCGAGGTTGCCGCGGTAATCCACGCTGGCAATTTTGCTGGCGTCACGATTGCTCACCACTTGCCAAACTGCGGCAGGATGCGAATAGATCGGCGTCATTGTCTTCGGATCTGATACTTCAAATTTGTAAACCGTAGCTTCCCTGAGCAGCAATCCGTCACCCGTGCTGGCTACGCAGGTGCTCGAGTTTCCAAGCTGGGCGAGAGAAGTGACCCAGGGGCTCTGCGTTTCGGAGTTGGCGACTTCTTTTGCTGTTTTCTCGTTTTCTTGAGCATTGCTGTTGCTGAATGCGTTCGCAAATACGACGCACGTCACACAAAGCGTTAAAGCAGTTCGGTACATGAAAATGCCTGATAGGTGAAAGTGATTCGTGGGCGATTCCGTCGGACGCCAACATCCGAAATCATAAGATATCAAACATTCGTGATGGGGACGTGCCCCGGCAAAGAAAAGGTTTTCAGTGTTCGATCCAACTAGCTTCTGTCCGCGAAGCAAGTCAGACAAGCCCTTCATGAGCATGAAAACGATCAACGGCTCGGTTGCGGAGATTTCTTCAGTTCTGGTTTTTGGGCATTACTTATGAGCGGCAAAATGCCAAGGCCAGCAGGGCATAGGCGGTCACTAACTGACGATCGCCTTCCATCCAGCGATCATTTTCACCATTCACCCACGAGCCGTCGGCTTGCTGCATGCGGAGAATCTGCTGGGTTAATTCTTTTCTCCACGAGTGCGGCTTGCCATCGGCGTCATCGATGATCTCTACATCTGCAGCATCGAGTGCTTTGGCGAAGGTGTGGTAGTAGTAAAACAAGCCTGCCTTTCCCATCCCGGGGTTGTCTTTCAGGGAGTAGTTTTTTCGGATGAAAGCCATCGCAGCTTGCACTCGCGGATCATCGGCGGACAAACCGGCGTAAATCATGCTTTTTAGGCCCGCGTAAGTCATTGACCCGTAGCTTCGTAGTCCGCCCGAGCCGTCTTCCCCTGCTTGACTTTGACCACCCGCCGCAGGCGTGTAGTAAAAACCACCGTCGCCGATCGCATCAGCATGTTCCGTGTCGTTGCCCTCGCCTTTCAGATTCTGGGTGCGAACGACAAATTTGAGCGCCTTTTGAATCGCCTCGTCGTCGCTTTTGTTCCCAAGTTCTTGGAGAGCATCGATCAAGAAGGACGTATTTGAAAGATCCGGACGCTCATGCTTTCCATAGCCAGCTCCACCATAAGCAGTATCAGAAGACTCAATGCCTTCCCCTTCGTCCCACTGGATTTGCTTCAAGAAGGCTTCGGCACGTTTTAGAACGCTATCGTAATTGCCATCCTGATTCGCTTTGAGCAAGGCACCGACGGAGACTGAGGTTTCATAATTCCGGTAACGGGAGCCATCGGCATAAATTCCACCATCGCCTTGGATTTTTGAATCCAGGAACTTCAGAGCTTTTTTGACAACGGGGTCACTTTTTGCTTTTGGGCGATGTTCAAGGATTGCACGAACACACAACGCAGTGACCGCTGCGCCAGTCTCAGGACTGAAAGCACCATTTGTTGTTTGGCCACGGCTGCGAAGAAACTCAATTCCCCTGTTGATTGCTTGGTCGACGTTGACTGCCTGATCGGCATCTGAATCATTGGCTGTTTTTGAATCCACTTTGTCCTGCGCCACCACGTAGTGAGTGTCGCACATGAACATTGAGATCACACCGATGATGAGTGCGAGCGGCAGGCATGAATGCAGTCGAGTGAGGTGTATTTGATGCATTGAAAATATGGACACGAGAAGTAAAGGGCGGTATCAGAGCACTGATTGGGATGGCTGATTTGTACAGATGACGCAGGTCGCACCAGCGTTCAATGCGTTGCGACCGCTACAGCACCAGACCTTATCTTATCCACTGATACCCTAAAAATGCAGTGGGAACATAAGCCGTGTCGATTCTTGAAGTAGGTGAATTGCCGTTTTTCCCCCCGTTTTTGCACGTTTTGTCGATCACCAGCATGGTGCCGAATCATTCTTCTGCCACAGACACATCGCATTCGAGGCTCGCAAGGCCCCGAAGAAGTGCCATGTCAGTGCCGCTTCGAAATGCAGATTCTCAACAAAACTTGGCCAGCGATAGCCTTTCTGAGTCGAACTTGCGCCACAAGTTGGAGGTTGCTCCACGCACCAAATGTGGGGGGCAGGTGCTTGACGCTTCGGGGGCCATCCACCCCGCTGGCGATGTCGAACTGGAGGACCGCCGTTTCGACACGGCTCATGGTTTTGAGTCGAAACATCGTCCACGGTCGAAGCAACCTAACACGAGTGCACAACAACCAGATGTAAACGCAAAACTGCCAAGAGCAGCGGCACCAAGACGACGTCCCTCATTTGGAAGTCTTCTGGGTACCAATGCTTTCCAGCTTTGCATTGGATCAGAAACAGCTTTGAACCCAGAGTTTCGCAATGATTTGTGCAACGCTTCGACATCACTCGATGTTGGAGTTTCTCTGGACGCTGAGATGATAGTTGCAGGACTTGGTAGGTCTGTCAAAAAGGGTTCTGTAAATTCGATTAATGAGGACAGTGACGAGCAGTGCGTTGACCATGCTGTGCCTGACTTGCGTGCCGTGAGTAATGATCAATCATCTACAGATGCAAAATCGATTGGGCTTGATACTGATGATTGGCTCTCTTTGCACGCGTTCGATTTGATCCGACGAATTCAGGTGTGGTCAGACGCACTGTCTACCAAAGAAACGCAACTGAATGCTCGCATTTTACTGCAGGAACAACGCGAACGCAGGTTTCGGGGACTTTGCCAGAATTCATTGTCGCCAACAGTTGAAACTATCAAGCAGGAACGTTGATTGTGTCACCATTTTGTGCAGAGGCATTGCTCATGTACTGTGGGGTGACTGGCCGGTTTGAAAATTCGCCATGTGAGTTCAGAGTTGATGTGTGAAACCAATGTCATGCTTTGGGTACTGGGGCGTGTTGTGATCAAGTGAATTGCATCGTCATTCAAGCATGGTTTGATCAACGCATGCGATGCATTCAAGCTTTGCTATGGCACTGACTGTGATTCTGTCGTATGGAAAAGAATTGATTGACGTCTTCTACCAGGCGTATCCGGTGTGTTGCTTCACTTCGGAATAGCCCAGCCAATAGGTCAAGGATCGGTTATTCAAGTAATCCGTGTGGTTGACTGCTCTGTGGGCAGCGGTGAGTGAATCAACGGTCGGTGTGGGCGGTTCGATTTGCATGGCTGATGCTGATGTAAATTGATATTTCAAAATGGTCTGTGCTGGGCTCCTTTTCGGATGTTCGTCAGAAACACAAAGGCTGGCCCATCGGCGAGGCGATTCGCTCGATCGGCGGGGCATCGCAAGAAGCGAATTTTGCATTTGAGGCACTGATCAGTGCCGCATTCATCGAAAAACGGTGTTTTCTCCTCTTTCGGCCTGCTGTGCATGTTGCCGGAATACGTTGCAAGTTCCGGAAATGCGGGGCGAAAACCTCGATAACTCTGCTGGTTGGGTGGGCTAGCGAAGTCAGCAGAGCCGGGATTGGTACAGGCCAAAACGTCGGCATGTTGCAGATAGGCGGGGTGCTGGCGCACAATAATCGTCGTTCTAACGCCTTTAAGTACCCTCTTTATTCATGACAGCGGAGACCCCCATGGCTCGACCCGTCACTCTCTTTACCGGTCAGTGGGCTGACCTTCCAATCGAAAAAATGGCTCGCATGACCAGCGAATTCGGTTACGACGGCATTGAGCTTGCCTGTTGGGGAGACCATTTCGAGGTTGATCGAGCTTTGGCAGAGGATGATTATTGTGATAATCAACGCAAGTTGCTGGACGATGCTGGCTTGCAGTGTCATGCGATTAGCGCGCATCTCGTGGGGCAGGCGGTGTTGGATAACATCGACGAACGTCACGAAGCAATTCTGCCACCCTACATTTGGGGTGATGGAGATCCCGCCGGCGTCAATGAACGAGCATTTGAGGAGCTGAAGAACACGGCTCGAGCTGCTCAGAAATTTGGGGTCGACGTTGTTAACGGTTTCACTGGCAGTAGCATCTGGCATCTCTTGTACTCTTTCCCTCCCGTCCCGCCCTCAATGATTGATGCTGGGTTTGACCTGCTTGCCGAGAGATTCAATCCAATCCTTGATGTGTTTGGTGAGTGTGGTGTTCGTTTTGCGTTGGAAGTGCATCCGACGGAAATTGCATTTGATATTTACACTGCTCAACGTGCTCTTGAGGTTCTGGAGCATCGGCCTGAGTTTGGATTCAACTTTGACCCGAGTCATCTGATCTGGCAGGGAATTGATCCTGTGCAATTCATCAGAACGTTTGCTGACCGGATATATCATGTTCACGTCAAGGATGCGATCGTGACGTTGGATGGAAAGAGTGGAATCAACGCCAGTCATTTGAACTTTGGAGATTATCGCCGGGGTTGGGATTTCCGAAGTCCCGGTCGCGGTGGCGTAAACTTTGAAGAAATCATTCGCGCATTGAATGACATTGGCTACGAAGGTCCACTTTCGATTGAGTGGGAAGATAGCGGAATGGAGCGTGAGTTTGGCGCAAAAGAAGCTTGCGAATTTACCAAGAAACTGGATTTCTCTCCAAGTAATCGTGCCTTTGATGCGGCGTTCGATGAAGGAAACTGAGAGACGCTTTGAGCATGATAAGAATCACCGTCAACGGCCGATCCGTCGAGCTGAATGAATCGATGACTATCGAGCATATGCTCGATAGTGTCGATGTTCCGCCCAACTATCTGGCTGTAGAGGTGAATGCGGAAGTTGTTCCGCGAGAAGAATACACCACTCACGCCATACAGGATGGCGACCAAATTGAGTTAGTGACATTAGTGGGCGGAGGATGAGTCGCGTGTCGGCTCTGGCTGGTCACAGGCTTGTTTAATCGTGCCGCGGGTGGCGTCTTCCTCTTTGTTTTGCTTGTCTAATTATAAACGTAACGACGCGAAAGTAGCCCAGTGTCCGTGACCACGACAGTTAATTCTTCTATCGACGGGGCACCATCAGGCGACACACCGTTGGTTGTCGGCGGGCACACGCTGCAAAGCCGGATGATCGTGGGCACGGGACGATACGACACGATGACTCAGATGCGTGATTCATTAGATGAATCAGGTGCTGATTGTGTAACCGTGGCCGTCAGGCGAGAGCGTCTGTACGATCGATCAGGTCAAAATATACTCGATTTTCTTGATCTTGATCGCTACACGTTGCTGCCAAATACTGCGGGGTGCTTCACTGCAACCGATGCTATTCGAGCCGCTCGTCTCGGGCGTGAAATACTGAAAACGCTCGGCAATCCAGGTGCAGATTGGGTCAAGCTCGAGGTGCTCGGGGACAGTAAGACTTTGTTGCCTGATCCAGTTCAGACCGTAGAGGCGTGTCGCGAACTCGCCGCTGATGGTTTCAAAGTCCTTTGCTACACCAGCGATTGCCCTGTGACGGCGGAGCGTCTTAAGGAGGTGGGAGCAGCCAGTGTCATGCCCGCTGGAAGCCCAATTGGTAGTGGGCAGGGTCTGTTGAACAAAAATAACTTGCGAATTATTCTCGAATATTTGAAAGATGGCGACCCCGATTATCCTGTCATCGTTGATGCAGGTGTGGGAACGGCCAGCGATGTTAGCGAAGCTTTCGAGTTGGGTGCTGATGGCGTTCTGCTCAATACTGCGATCGCACATGCCAGAGATCCTGTTCGCATGGCGAGGGCCATGAAGCACGCGACGCTTGCAGGTCGCGATGCCTACCTCGCCGGTCGAATTCCAAAGCGATTGTATGGAACCGCCAGTAGTCCATCCGGAGGTGTAATCAGCACGCGACCTTACGGGGCCAGTAATTCAGAATGATGCCGTGGCAATTTTTGCCGCCGAGTGAATTCAAACTTCCAGACTGCATTCTGCCAAGTGTCAGAGCACACGTTTCCAAATTCACAGCGATGTCTGCCTGCTTGAAGTGCCTCCGGAATTCCTGCATTTTAACAGTCGCCCAATTTATCAATGGCTACGTTCGATATGTCTGATCGATTCAGGCCTCGGGGGTCTGGTCATGGAGTTGTCGAAGCCGTTGCTGCATTTTTGTGAATCGCTTCATTCCCAGAATGCCAATGGCTAGGCCGGTTCCTCCTAACGCCCAGCCAACTGTGTGCAGTCCGTACGAGAGCGGAAAGAATTTTATCAGGGTCACTCCAGTCGCCGTGAACATTAGTGCGGTGCGTCCATATGCCAGTAACGTTCTTTCGTTGGCAAGGTCTGTGCGCATCATGGCCAGGACTTGCTGTGCGTTTGTCTTGTTTTTACTCATCCCCACAGTCTAACGTCTTGCATTGATTTTCATTCAGGCATGAATTCGATGTTTTGCCTAATCTGCAATTCATCAATCCCTTTGAGAAAAGTCGCGATATCAAGGCACATGCAGCAGAGTCTCCATTTCATGGGTATTGGAATGCTGGAGCGAGTTCTTTCGTCATTGCGTGAAATGTAAATTGGTGAGTTGGTGGATTGAACGTAAAGACCTCGCAATTTTTCAGGCTGACTTATCTCACTTGGAGGCCCGTGTTCGGTTAAGATTTTCCTTCATTCGATCCCATCCCTGAGTAGAGCTACCCGAAATTGATGAAGTCTGTGATTTTACCCATGGGGTTGCTTGCGGCGATTGGCGTCGGCTTTGCAACATTGCTTTTGGGGCATTCCAGTGAAATCGCGCTGACGGCTGCGGTGATTGTGTTGTGCGCAATTTGGTGGGTTTTCGAGCCGATCCCAATTCCCGCGACGTCTTTGATTCCGCTTGCTGTTTTTCCACTTGGCGGTGTGTTGACACCCGGGGAGCTTGGGTCTTGTGTTGGTCATCCCTTGGTACTTCTGATGATGGGAGGCTTCATGTTGTCGATGGCGATGGAGCAAAGCGGCACCCATCGGCGGTTGGCACTGAATATGGTCGGGTTTTTTGGCGGTGGCGCCAGCAGCCGACGGCTTGTGTTTGGTTTCATGGCGGCTTCTGCTTTCTTGAGCATGTGGATTTCCAACGCAGCAACCGTCCTGATGCTTTTGCCAATTGTCGCTGCCGTGGTCGAGAAAAGTACTGACCGCAATCTTAAAGTCGCATTGCTGTTAGGAATTGCCTATTCTGCAAGCGTCGGTGGAATCGTCACCCCGATCGGCACTCCACCAAATCTGGTGTTCATGTCGGTCTATAGCGAGACGTTTGGTGAGGAGCCATCTTTCACAGAATGGATAATGTGGGCCGCGCCAATTGCGGTGATCATGTTGCCGTTGATTGGTTTTTGGCTCACGCGAGGACTGAAATCGGATGCAAGCCTGGAAATGCCCGCCGTAGGTCATTGGCGTTATGAAGAACGCGCTACTCTGATTGTCTTTGCAATCACGGCTCTGCTCTGGATCACCCGAAAAGAACCCAATGGTGGCTGGTCGCACTGGGTGCCAGGGGCGAGTGATGCTTCTGTTGCCATGCTGGCCGTCGTCGTGATGCATATGATCCCCAATGGCAAAGGTAAGACGTTGCTGACATGGGAAAGTGCTGTCAAGATTCCGTGGGGGGTTCTGCTGTTGTTCGCGGGAGGCATCGCCATTGCCAAAGCGTGCATCGAATCCGGGTTGAGCGAGCAATTGGGAGAAGCACTGAGTGGGATTTCGGCTTTGCCATTGATTCTGATGATTGGGGTCGTTTGTTTGGCCGTCACTTTTTTGACAGAGGTAACGAGCAACACAGCGACGGCGAACCTGCTTTTACCAATCCTTGCAGCTACCGCGGTCGTGACAGCGATTGATCCCCGGCTGATCATGATCCCTGCGACGATCAGCGCGAGTTTTGCATTCATGTTGCCGGTCGCTACCCCCCCCAATGCGATTGTCTTTGGTAATGGTGCGTTGACGGTCAGGGATATGATGCGACAGGGCCTCGTGCTGAATCTTTTCGGTGTTGTCGTTGTGACTCTGGCCTGCTGGCTCTTCTTTGGTTGATTCCAACATGGGGAATAGATTTTGATTTATCCTTTTGCAACCGTTGCCTGCTTTGACCCCACGTGCGGAAGCTTGCCCCGTCGTGAGTTGGATCACGATCGGCTACACCAGTTTTTGCAGAAGCTCAATGCTGCGGGTGCCGAGTCCGTCTTGATTGCCGCTTCCACGGGGCAGGGGCATTTACGTACCGTCGATGAATTGAGAGAGTTTTTCGAGGTTGCGGCAAAGGTTGCCCCAGCAGCACTTCAGCGAATGGGATTGCTGCGTCCAGAGGATGGGGTTGAAAATAATTTCAAATCCCTGCAGTTGCTCAAACAGCTTGAGTATGCGGTTGTGTTCCTGCGGCCAGGATCAAATCTTGAACCCGCTTGTTCGGATCAGGACATTGTTCAACAGCTTCAGCCTCTCGTGAAACGTGCCAGTGAGTTGCAGTTGCCCGTTGGGCTTTATTCAATTTCAGATGTCAGTGGTGTGCCGCTAACCGCGCAGGTTGCCCAGCAGTTGGTGGATGGGCCCGGTGGTGATTCGATCGTAGCCGTCAAAGTGACCGAAGCATCTTACGAAGACAGCACACAGACATTTTTAGAGCAGCCTGAGTTGAGCCATTTGAGAATTGTGCAGGGCTGGGATCCTCATCTCGCGAGAGCTCTGCAGGACGGATCCAAGAACGGCAATCAACGGTGTGGTATCACCAGCGGTCCAATGTCGTTTGCCATCTATCAGTATCAACACATTCTCGCCGCCGCGGATCGGCAGGATTGGATGGAGGTGCAGCTGGCTCAACAAGCAGTGACTGAAATGTTTCAATCAATGCAGGATGATCCCCGCTACTTTGCTGATTTGCAGCGAGCCAAGTACATCATGGGGCTTGGATATCCTATTTGCGGCCAAGTTTCGTCAGAACAGGTCGATCGTGTCTTGCAGGCCCTGCGTGAACTGCCCCGTCGCAGTGATCGGGACCGATTGTGTCAGAGCCTTGATCTGCTGGGTGACGGACCCTGCCATGCCACCCTGCAGGACATGCTGCATTCGTGAAGCCGGTAGGTATCTTCGAAGAGTACCTACACCTGACCGAAACGCTGCTGCAGCGATATCAGCGATCAAGTGTCCCGCACGCTAGCTTGTTTGTCTCATGATTCGCGTCGCGGAAACAGCCGTGGCTGTCCGTACCACTCGGGAGAGTTGCCCTTGCGTATCGCTAGTAACGACGCTTTGCCGTGCATGTGTTCAGGACCGTGGGTATAGTCCCATTCGAGTCTTTCTTCGTACCTAAGAATACGGATGTCAGCTGACGTTTCGGTCGCCCACTGCGCAAGCTGGTTGGGCGGAAAATAGTTGACGACCGCGCCGGACGTTTCACTTTTCGGAGCCGTGGAGTTACAGCCCGGCGGCAGATCAGAACCCGGGTCTTCGGAACTATGAACTTCAACAGCGAGCAGACCGTGTGCTGTTAGGCTGCTAAGGATCTTTTGCCACACGACTACCGCGTCTGTGGCAGGGATGTGATCGAGCACGGTGGTTGCAATGATTGCGTCGTATTTCTCTGTTTCGAAATCAAATTTTCGAACATCTGCGGCCTGCGTCGTCACCCGTTCACCGACACCTGCCGCCGTGGCTCGTTGATTGATGCGTTCCAAGCCCATCTCGCTGAGGTCAACCGCGGTTACAGCATATCCCGCCCTTGCCAACGCGATTGAATCTCGTCCTGCACCTGCACCTAAGTCCAATGCTTTGAACCCCCTGCCCTCTGCTGACATGCTTAAGTCAATGATCGACTGTACACCGGGGGCAGGTGTTTCCCCGTAAGCGATGTCGTCTCGGTGGTAGGCTTCAAAAAAGGGATCAGCTGCGTCTGTCATGATTGAGTCTGGCTGAGGATGTGGACAGTTGACAGTAGTGTACTGGCAAGCGAGCATTCTATCGTCGCTGCTGTGGTTGGCGAGATGCGGTAACGATCCTTTGCGGTTTGGTTCCGCTAAACTTAAGCAAATCACTGGTCGGTCTGCCGAGCAGTGGGTTACTCGGCTTTTGATTTCCCGTGTCATTCACTCGCCACTGAAAAGGCACGTTAAGAACCCTGCCCTTTTTGAGATATGAAAATGAAGAACGTTTTTTGTGAATTGCATTTTATGCGAGGAATGTTGCTTGCGATTATCGGGCTGTTCTTGATGGTGCAGACGCCTGCCACCGGAGGCAGCGTGGAACAGATTGGTGAGGGAAAAAGACACCCGATGCAGGGAAAGGAAATCGATTGGATCGACGGTGATTACGTGCTGCGTAATGATCAAGTGGTTGCAGTGATTGCGCGTCCCAGTGCCAAGCGACACGCGAATATGACCGTGCGAAGTGTGGGCGCCTGTGTCATTGACTTCACGCGTTTGGATGCCGAGTCAGATCAACTGAGCTGTTACTATCCTCTCGCTGGGCGGTATCAATTCTTCGATGAAGGGCTGGTTGAAACTGGCGAGTTGGATGGCGGTGGTGTGTTTTGGCGTTGTCGTTCGACGGCTGCAACTGCCCGCAATGAAACAGTGGCGACCATTGAATACCAGCTCAGGGATGGTGATCCCTATCTGACTGTGATCAAAACGGTGACCGGCGAGGATGTCAGTAAGGTCACCGCGGCCGACAGTGTTCGGGCTGACCAGAGTTTTGTTGTCGGAACAATTGCGAATACCACGACTGGTTATTGTGAGGATGAACACTTCCGGCAGACCTATGGTTTTGAGGCTGCCAAGGGTGAAAAGACACCTCAATGGTCCGCGAGCGGAAGAAACCGTCAGCTTAAGTATGCTGCCGACGCAGCTGAGCGAAGTGCCAAAAGTATTCAATGGGTGACCCGTATTTACGCAGCCAGCTCACCACTGGATCTTTTGGGCCTGACTTCTGGGGCAGCCGCGCAGAAATTTATCGTAGCTGGTGCAGTTGGCGAGCATCCACGTATCAAGTTGAGTCTTGTTGCTGGAAATGTTGGATCGCTCGAATTGCCCTGCGAGTGGCGATCGGCCGCAAACGGAAATTCTGTTGTCCATCTGTTACCTGGCAAGTACCGCGTGCGCGGCGAAGCCGTTGGGCATCAGTCCGTCGAGAGAGACATTGAAGTTACCGCGGATTCACAAGACTTTGCGTTCAAGCTTGGGGCGGCAACAACTGTTCAAGTGACGGTTGTGTCCGAAGATGGCAACCCGATTCCGTGCAAAGCGAGTTTCTATGGGGCAACAGCCGATGATGGCGAAGTGACTCCCGATCCAGTCTTTGGCATCGAGAGTCAAAGTGGTGCCGTTGGTAATTGCGTTTATTCCGCCGATGGGCAGTTTGTCAGATCGATCCCACCGGGAACTTATGATCTGTTGCTGAGTCGAGGTCCTGAGTACGACGCGGTTTTTGAGAAAATTCAGATCGCAGAAGGTCAACAACGCATGATCAACGCGACGCTCAAACGTGTCGTTGACACTACGGGATGGGTGAGTGCCGAGTTGCACAGTCACAGCAGTCCCTCGGGTGATAACACCTCGGATCAGCTCGGACGAGTTGAGAATCTGGTGTGCGAACAGATTGATTTTGCACCCTGCACTGAACACCAACGCATCGAATCCTACGATGACCAGCTGGAAAAGCTTGGAGCGCAGGAATTCATGGCAACGTGCACCGGGATGGAACTGACAGGGTCACCTTTGCCGCTCAATCACCAAAACGCGTTTCCATTGAAATGGAAGCCTTATAGTCAGGATGGTGGAGGTCCAACAACCAGCAGTAATCCCGTGACACAGATCGCTAGGCTCGCCATGTGGGACGATAACTCGGACAAGTTGGTGCAAACCAATCACCCCAATGTGCGTCAACTCGTGGGGGATCGCGATCTGGATGGAAAACCCGATGGTGGGTTCGCAAAAATGCTCGATTTCATGGATGTCATGGAAGTTCATCCACCCGAGGGAATTTTCATGACCAGTGAAGAAGTCAAAGAAATGAAGCGACCCGGTACGCAACGCATATTGCCATGGATGGACTTGCTCAAGTCGGGACGACGAATTCCGGGCGTTGTGAATACCGATGCCCATTACAACTGGAATGGCAGTGGATGGTTGCGGAATTGGATTCGCAGCAGCACCGATGAGCCGGCAAAAATCCAAACAGCTGAAATGGTCAATCGTCTGGAACAGGGACAGGTGATCATGTCCACTGGTCCTTTCATGACGGTGCAATTGTTGCACCCAGATTTGAAATCGCCTGCGGCGATCGGTGATAGCGTGAAAGTTGATGGTGCGGATGCGGAAGTCGCAATCAAGGTTCAATGCGCGAATTGGATGGACGTGAATCGCGTCGAGGTGTTTGTGAATGGAGAAATGCAGCCTGAGTTGTCGCGGACCCGCAAAACCCACCCCGACGCGTTTGGCAACGGGGTGATTAAGTTTGATCAGCGTCTCAAAGTCGCGTTGCCACCCGAGTCATTCGTGATCGTTGCCGCGATTGGTGAGAGGATGGAACTCGGACGCGTGATGGGGAAACGCTACGGCCGACGTCCACCAGTTGTGGTAAGCAATCCTATTTTCGTGACAGCGAATACGAAATAGTTATTCGAGGTGATTCACGTTCCACACGCCTGTTCCCGTTCCACACACTGGTATTCTGCTTGACTGAATTCCGAAATGCTGCGTTGCAGAACTGGGGCAGCTGAATGTGAGGGTTGCGTCTCAATTTTCGGTTAGCCAATGGTCCAGATTCTGGGCGATGAACTGATTGTCCGTTTTTTGATCCGCCGTGACTCGATCGAGTTCGGCTGATTGGTCTGGCGACAGCGTTTCGGCAGGGTCGAGGCACAGATTGGAAGGTAGCAGACCCTGACGCCTTAGCATCTCGTTGACACCTGGGATGCAGCCGGAAAAGTCGTTGGCTGCATCGAAAATTGCTGCATTAGCGTCAGTTAATGATGCGTTGGCGGTGAGCCAGTGGATGGGGATGCTGCCTTGCTGCCTGACCTTCTTGATTTGCTCAAGCATGGTGGTGGCTTGTTGTGTCCATACAGCCCATTGCCCGAGCAAGCCTCCGACGATCCATCTTCGTTGGCCATTGAAATGAAAAGGTGTCAGCAGATCGTTGATGATGTTGTCGTCGTTGCCTGTGTACAACGCGATGTCATCGCGACCAGATGCGATGACGGCCCTGACGACATCCAATGTCTGATAGCGATTAAAAGCTGCGATTTTGATGGCGACGACATTTGGGATTTCACAGAAATCCAGCCAAAACTGATGTGAGTACACTCGGCCGCCAACCGCGGGGTGAAGGTAGAAGCCGAAAACAGGAATGATGTCAGCGATAACGCGGCAGTGTTCCAGTATCTCGCTTTCCGATTTTTCCCGGATCGCGTTGGTGGTTAGCAGGCCGGCATGGTAACCAATCGATTTGGCAAACTGTGCCTCATTAGATGCCTGTTGAGTGTCTCCGCAGATGCCAGCGATTTGAATGAATGATCGCGGGTTTGTCTTTTGACGCTGCCCGATGGTTTCTACGACAGATGAGAGAACGGGTTCGTACAGTTTGTGATCGCGGATCGCAAATTGAGTTGTGTGGACTCCAACCGCGATACCTCCCGCGCCCGCGTCATAGTAATATCGCGTCAGGGCGTTCTGATGCCTGGGTGACCATTCTCGATTGTTATTCAGAGCAAGAGGACTGGCAGGAATGACTGTTCCTCCCTGCAGTTGTGCTCGCAATGACGAATCCATCACTAGTAATTTCCGTCCCGAGTTTGAAAGTGGGTTGGCTTGTTTAGCGTTGGACCACCAGACGTAAGCCAGTCTGAGGTCCAACCCATCATTTGTTCGAGGCTGGTTGGTGGTTGCCCCAGAAGCCGGCTGGCTTTTTTGTTGTTGCTTAGCCAGCAGTTCGACGATTCGGTACCTGAAATGATTGGTGACCGATCGAGACGTCTGCCGAAGTCGATCGCGATGTCACGTACGCTTAAAGTTGCAGTTCCCGTAATGTTGAGAATCTGAGGTGGTGTATCTGCCAGAGTTGCTGCCTGAATGATCTGCCTGATGGCATCACCCTGCCAGATCACATTCACATAGCCAGTCTCTACATTCACAGGTCTGTTGTGCCACACTTGTTGTGCGATGTCCATTAGCACCCCGTATCGCAAGTCGATCGAGTAATTCAGGCGGATCAAACAGCATCTTGTACTGTGCGATAAAGAGCCGTTCACGAAGGCAGTTTCGCGATCGAGACACGATTGTGCGTATTCACCGGGTGGGTCAGTAGCATCTGTTTCGATGGATCCACCGCTGGATCGATCCACAAAGGAATAAACGCAACCCGTCGACATGGCCACGATCGATGAGTTGGCAAAGTGCTTCGCGACCAACTGAGGCATCTCGGAGTTCATGCGGGCGAGTAATTCTGGATTGTTGGCTGTCCCAAACTTGACTCCCGCAAGAAAAAACACCAAGGGAGTGTCTGGGATGGAGCGGACTTGTTCCTCATTGCTGAGATCTACGGTGTGGGTAGCAATCCCTGCTTTCTCAAATGGAATCAGCGAATTAGCGGATGAGAACCGAGAAACTGCCAGTAAATCGTTTTTTCTGCCCAGTTCTTGAAGTGTTCGTTGCAGCATTCGGCACAGATGAAACCCCATCTTTCCACCAGCGCCCAGAACCGTGATTGGGCCCGGACAGAGTCGAATTGCCTCTCGCACCCGCTCGCAGGGGCGGGTGATCATTTCATCCAGTTCAAGGGTATTTGAAAATGCTGTCATGGCTGCATTTCAGCTTTTTTTTCAAAAGCCAGTGACTCAGCTAGGTTTTGAGGTGGGATAGGATCGCGGCAGCGGGATTAGTTTGTGGCTGTCATGGCTCGGAAAGCTTGCCAAATAATATCACCTGTGGCTATACTTAAAGACTGGATTACGTAGCTTTGGCGGCTGGAAAGCGGCGTATTCACCCACCTTAAGCAGTCGTTTGACTTGCCCTCACCCTTTCGAACTCCAACTAGGCGTCACTGCTCATGTTGTCGATTCTTGGACCAAAGAGCCGTTACTGTGATGGTATCTCGCGTCGCGGTTTCATGAAAATTGGTGGTTTGTCATTTGGCGCCGGTGGATTCACCTTAGCTGACCTGATGCGAGCCGAAGCTGCCACTGGCAAAAGTAGCTCCCACAAGGCTGTGATCAACATCTTTCTGGGCGGCGGCCCTCCCCACCAGGACATGTGGGAAATCAAGACGGATGCTCCCTCGGAAGTTCGAGGTGAGTTCAAGCCAATCAAGACGAATGTGTCGGGGATAGAAATTTGTGAAGTGTTCCCGCAGCTGGCAGCGAAGATGGATAAGGCGGCAGTGATCCGTAGCGTAGTTGGTTGCGCTGGCGGTCACGATGCCTTTCAGTGCCTGACGGGATGGAACAATAAAGACTTGAAAAGTATCGGTGGGCGTCCGGCGATTGGTTCGGCTGTTTCGAAACTGTTTGGTCCTGTTGATGCATCGGTGCCTCCTAACATTGGACTCGCGAAACCGACCAAGCATGTACCGTGGTCCGATGCAGGGAGCCCCGGGTTCCTGGGCGCAGCCTATACGCCGTTTAAGCCTGATGGAACGGGCATGAAAAACATGACGCTCAATGGCATCACCATGGAACGTCTGAATGATCGTCGTAACTTGTTGAAGAGCATTGACTCAATGCGTCGAGATATTGACATCACCGGTGCGATGGCTGGCATGGATGTGTTTGGACAGAGGGCACTCGACGTGTTGACCAGCAGCAAATTGCTGGATGCCTTGGATCTCAGTAAAGAGGATCCGAAGATTGTCGAACGCTACGGGGACGGTAAGCCATATCAGTACCAATACGATGGGGCACCAACGTGCAACGAACAACTGCTGATGGCCCGACGCTTGATTGAGGCAGGCGTGCGAGTCGTGAGTTTGAGTTACGGTCGGTGGGATAGCCATAGTGCGAACTTTGATTTGGTTCGTGATCATGGTGGAAAGTTGGACCAGTGTCTTAGCGCGTTAATCGAAGATCTTGAGCAACGCGGCATGCTAGACGATGTCACCATCGTGGTCTGGGGTGAGTTTGGTCGCACTCCGAAAATTAATGATAAGGCAGGCCGTGATCATTGGAACAAAGTCAGTTGTGCTTACCTTGCTGGTGGCGGGATGCGAACAGGACAGGCGATTGGGGCAACCAACCGACTGGGCGAAGAGGCAGCCGAGCGGCCTGTGCACATGCAGGAAGTGATGGCGACGCTCTACCGCAATCTCGGTATCGACACTGCAACGGTGACCATCGCGGATCCTACGGGCCGTCCACAGTATCTTGTTGATCATGAACCTATTCGCGAGTTGATTTAGTGTCTCTCGATAAACTGCTGTCTCCCGATAAACAAGGCTGGCGTTCAATGAACGGAGTTTGCTCAGTGGACTTGACCGCAGTCCGACTGCTTGGAGTACGGTGGTTCTCTGTTTTGGCCTGCTTGGTCCTGGGCTTGACCAGTGCTTCGGCGGTGGATTCCGAGAAAGCTTCGCCTGAATCAAATGCCTCACTGAAATCACCTGCTAGTGCAGTGTTGCAGTTCGATAATGTCGGACAGGAGGCTGGCTTTACGCTCTCCGGTTTGGATGCGAGGTTGCAGTTGGTGGTTTCGCAGCAATCGGCAGGTCAATTGCTCAGTGATATGACCCACGAGGTGACATACCGAGTTGATCACTCGGCAGTGGTTCAGGTGAAAGATGGAATGGTCATCCCGCTTCAGGATGGCGAGGCCATGATCACTGCAGAGCACGCAAATGGCCAAACCGCTAAGTTTCAGGTGAGGGTCGAGAACACTGGCAACGAAGCTGCGATCAGTTTTCCAGGGCGTGTGGTTCCGATTTTTACCAAATTAGGTTGCAACAGCGGAGGTTGTCATGGCAAGCTTGCCGGTCAAAATGGTTTCAAGCTTTCCTTGCTTGGTTTTGAGCCCAAAGAGGATTACGAGCATCTGGTTCGAGAGTCTCGTGGACGTCGGCTTTCTCCCGCTTCGCCGGATCAAAGCTTGTTATTGCAGAAGTCTGTGAATGCTTCGCCGCACGGTGGAGGTAAACGTCTCGATGTCGACAGTCACGAATACCGTATTCTGTCGCGATGGATGTCTCAGGGAATGCCCTATGGAAGTGATGATGAGCCGAAGGTGGTTTCCATCGAGGTCATGCCAGAACATCGACGTTTGAATGCTGCGTCCCGTCAACAGTTGGCCGTTTTGGCAACCTATTCGGATGGCAGTGTGGAGGATGTGACTCGGGCCGCATTGTATGAGTCGAATGATTCGGAAATGGCTGACTGCAACGAGAAAGGGCTTGTCAATCTGAAGGATCTTGTAGGTGATGTTGCCGTGATGGCACGCTATCAGGGACATGTCACGGTGTTTCGGGCGGACATTCCCGTCCCCGATTCAAACGTCACCGAAGACGCCTTTCCGCAGCAACCAGAGAATCCTGTCGATCGTCATGTGTTTGCCAAATTGCAGTCGTTGGGCATCGGGCTCTCCCCGGTTTGTGATGATCCTACTTTTCTGCGCCGTGTGACTTTGGATCTTGCGGGGCGGACACCGTCTATTTCGGAAATGGCCGATTTTCAGAAGGATGAATCACCGAACAAACGCGAGCAAGTGATTGATCGTCTGTTGGCAAGTCAAGACCATGCTGAATTTTTTGCAGGAAAGTGGAACACCATTCTGCGTAATCGGCGTACAGGGGGGGCGTTGCGATTTGCGAATGTCGCGTTTCATCAATGGATTCAGGAAAGTATCACGGCAAACAAACCGTACGACCAATTCGTCCGCGAGATCATTGCCGCATCAGGAAGCGTTGCGAGTCACCCACCGGTTGCTTGGTATCAGCAAGTGACTGATACAAATCAACGAATTGAGGATGCCGCGCAGTTGTTCCTTGGTCAGCGAATCCAGTGTGCCCGTTGCCATCACCATCCGTATGAGAAGTGGAGCCAAGCTGATTACGCCCAGCTATCTGCATTCTTCACAACCGTCTCGAAAAAGAATGGGCGTGACCCGCTTGAGCCAGCTGTTTTTGCAAAATTGGGAGGTTCCTCTGCAAAGCATCCCAAGACAGGGCAGGCACTGAAACCTGCTGGTCTGGACGCAGAAGAAGCTGCCATCGGAACGCAAGATGACCCTCGCTCGCACTTTGCTGACTGGATGACCAATCCGGAAAATCCGTTCTTCGCTAAAGCACTTGCTAATCGATACTGGAAGCACTTCATGGGGCGGGGGTTGGTTGAGCCTGAGGATGATTTGCGGGTAACGAATCCGCCCTCGAATCCCGAATTGCTTGACGGTCTGGCAAACGCTTTTGTTGATTCCGGGTATGACCTCAAATCGCTGATCCGCTTGATCGTAACGTCAAGATGCTATCAGTCTGATAGTGATGCGCAGCCCGGAAATGTTGGTGATAAACGAAGCTATTCGCGTTTTTATCCAAAGCGTCTTCAGGCAGAGGTGCTGTTGGATGCCATTGATCATTTGACGCTCAGTCCGACTAAATTTGCCGGCATGCCACCCGGCGTCCGAGCAGTTGCGTTACCTGATACAGGTTTTTCCTCCTATTTCTTGACTGTCTTTGGTCGGCCCGAATCTACGACCGCGTGCGAGTGTGAAAGATCGCAGGAAGCCAATCTGTCTCAGAGTTTGCACTTGTTGAACTCAGAAGAAATTCAAAGCAAATTAGCTGGTGATCAAGGGCGTGCTGCACTGTTGGCAGCGGATGAAAAACGTTCTGACGAGGAAAAAATACGAGAGTTGTATTCGATTGCGTTTAGTCGCGGTCCGGATGATCGCGAATTAAAGGCGACTCTGACTTACGTTGCAGGAAAGGAGAACCGACGTGAAGCTTTTGAAGATGTGTTGTGGTCCTTAATTAACTCAAAAGAGTTCCTGTTCAATCACTGAGGTGGGCGATTAACGTTCAAGTAAAGCGATGTGTTACTTCTTTTGCGTTGCTCGCATTCGCCACGATCCTTGCTGAACCAATATGCGCCCAATTTCACGTTTGTGAGTTGCGCGCGCTGTCTCGAACTGGTGGGCAACAGGGAACTGATTTCGATTTGGATGTTGTGGCGGGAGATCGATTGAATGAGTCCAGTGCACTTGTTTTCTCGAATCCGGGGATAACGGCTAAACAGCGAACAGCAGCGGCCCTGCCATTTTCAGATCAGCCGGTTGGGCTTTCCGGAAAATTCCATGTCCAGATAGATGCAGACGTTCCGCCAGGGGCTTACGAAGTTCGGGTTTCCGGGCGACATGGCCTCTCCAATCCACGGATTTTTCTGGTGACTTCTGCGGCGAGTCAGATATTGCCCGCCGTCAGTCACGATCCTCTGGCTCCTACCGCTCTGTCGGTTGAGGAATTTGTAAATGCATCTTGCGTGGCCGCGCAGCGGGATTGGTTCCGATTTGAGTTGACCGAGCCTGCTGATGTTCGCATTGGATTGCTGGCAAGACGCGTTGATTCTCGCATGATTGGCCAGTTAAAGGTGCTCGATTCGAATGGGATAGCGTTGGCCGCCGCCCGCGGTTCTGATGATTTTGATCCTACAATTGCTTTGGAAAAACTGCCTGCGGGCAAGTATTCAATCATGGTCCATGACTTTCTCTACCGCGGTGGCAGTGAGTACCCGTATCAATTGCTGGTTGAAGTTGGCCCCGGTGAGCCTGGTTCCGGTTTAAGTGTGTTCAGCCCCGGCGGTGATCTGGGTGAGAAAGTTGCAGGCAGGCTTCCGGCAATTTTGTCGCCTTCATCGGTAACGCGTGGGGCTGCTCAAGTGACAGTGGCGGATGCGGTTCAACCAAGTACGATTCAAAAGGTAGGGCTGCCGTCAGAAAGTTTGTGGTGGTTTCCTGCTGATCAAAGCGGGCAGGTGTTCGAGTTCGGTGCAACAAAAGGAGAACAGATTTCTGTTGGGGTTGTCTCTGATCGTGTTGGGCAACCGTCAGATGCCAAGTTGTTTGTGCAACGCATCGAACCGCAAGGAGATGGCGAACCCAAGTACCATTCTGTTGCGAACGCGGATGATAGTTTCAGTCTAGGTAGTGAACCACTCAATCTTTCCACGAAAGATCCAGTCGCAATGTGGACGGCAACTCACGATGCTGATTATCGTGTGATTGTGCATGACATGGATGTGGGGCAATCGTTGGCAAAACGCCAAGCGTTTCAACTCAAGATTGGTAAGCCTGCACCAGGGTTTGATCTTGTGGCTTATCCGGCGTTTCCCACGAAGGATGTGAAGCAGTGCCGCGGGTTCGGTTCCAAGTTGTTTCGAGGAGGAACCGAGGCAATTCATGTGATTGCGGTGCGACGTGATGGCTGGACGGGGCCCATTAAATTAACTGTGGAAGGTTTGCCAACTGGGGTTACTTCAACTGAGGTAGTGATGGGGGCCAAGCAGCATGAGGCACAGATTACCCTTGAGGCTTCTGAGGATGCCAAAGCTACTGATTTCACTGTGCTGGTAAACGGCGTGAGTGAAGATGAAAAAATGCGGGTTGCCGCTACACCTGTCACTCAGGTCTGGGGACGGGGAGCCGGACGAGATTTTGTTCAGTCGCGCGTGAATGCGGATTTGATGTTCCATGTTTCTGACCGAGATCTGTCACCGATTAGCATCAGAATTGGCGATGCCAAGGTAGCTCAGGCCAAAAAAGCAGCTACGCTGGCTGTTCCTGTCTCACTCAATCGTCGCGATGGCGCGTCCGAACCATGCGTCTTGCGAGCACGGAATTTGCCACCAGGAGTGAAGATCGCTGATGTGACTGTGGCAAAAGACAAAAACGAAGGAAAATTGGAAGTCAAAGTTTCTGACAAAGCTTTGCCAGGAACTTATTCGCTCTGGCTGCAAGTAGAAACTAAACTGAAGGTAAAACCCAACGTTCAGACTCTCGAACGCGCGCAAGCATATCGTAAACATCTCCAGACCCTCCATGATGATCCGGCTCAGGCTGCCCAATTGGATTCGATCAAGGCGGCAATCACTGCTGCTGACAAAAAAGTCGAAATAGCCAAAGCCGAGGCAAAAGAACAGCAACTGACTGTTTATCTCCCCTCCCCAAATCTGACCATTCAGGTCGTTGATCCATGATTCGATCCATTTCCGTGACCGACCGTAACCTTGGTCTGCCGCTATCCTTGCTCGTCTTTGTACTGATGTTCGGCGCGGCTTGGTCAGCAGAGGGGCGTGCTTTCGAACCACCGCTGCCGATTGCAGAAATCGACCGTAAGACGCCAGTTGATTACACCAAGGAAATCTTGCCATTGTTAAAGCAGAATTGCCTTGCCTGCCATCACGCAAAAGAAGCAGAGGGAGGCCTCGTGATGGAAACGCTGGAATCTATCGTCAAAGGAGGTGATTCTGGCACTGCTTTGGTTGCGGGCAAGTCAGCTGAAAGTCTGTTGTTTACCAGAGCGGTCGGTGGAGACGATCCTTTGATGCCTCCCGAAGACAATGGTGTGGGAGCAAAGTCGTTAAGTCCTGAGCAATTAGCTCTGCTGAAACTTTGGATCGATCAAGGATCAAAGGTAGGAAAAACAGACGCTGTTGAGGCGATTCAGTGGCAACCGATACCGGAATCCATTCGAACGGTCTACTCTCTGCAGGTTTCTCCCGATGGAAATTTCACTGTTGTCGGACGGGGCAATCGTGTCATCGTTGTCGATACTGCGACTCATGAGGTCAGCGGTCGATTAGTGGATCCATCCTTGACCGTGGGCGAAGTGACGGATGTCGATTTAATTCAGTCTGTAGCTGTCTCGCCCCAAGCAGATCTCATTGCTACCGGTGGTTTTCGCACGGTGAGACTTTGGCGCCGAAGTTCTCAAGAGCTAGCGGTCGATGGTGGGCCATTCGCCAATGCTGTTGGTCTGTTGGCAGTTCATCCAGGCCAAGATCTGACTGCCTTTGTAAATGCCATCGGTGATATAGAAATTTGGAGTTTACGAGATCAGCAACTGAAAAATACGCTCAAGGGAAATGCGGAGCGTGTTGTCGATTTGGTGTGGTCGGACTCCGCAGACTCATTGTTGTCGGTAGATGAAATGGGGCATGTCACGAATTGGGATATCAACGCGGCAACCCGACGATTTGAACATGATGCAGGAGGTCCGATAAAGCAATTGGTTTGGTCACCTGACGGTTCTCAAATCGCGTGGATTAATGCCGCAGGTAAACCGCAGCTATTGCGTCTTAAAACGGATCTTACCGGTTGGGATATGCAACAGGAAACGCTGGGAGGAGTAACTGAGGCAACTGCGATCGCACTGTTGACGAAGCCTGCTCTTGTAGTCGCAGTTGCGTCCGGGAACGGAACCGTGTCATTGGTCAATGTTGCCGACAATAAGGTGCTGCGGAAGATGGAGCATGGCGCCAGTGTGGCTTCCATTGAGCTCAGTGTGGATGAGTCGAAAATCGTTACAGGTGGAGTTGATGGAGTTATTCAGGTTTGGAATCAGCCAGATGGAAAGAACCTTTTTAAAGTTCGTGAAGGTCGTGGTGACGCACTAACAATCGCTTCGGCAAAACGCGATTCAGAACGTCAGAAATCTACTCTGACTCGTATGAACGCGCAGGCTGAAGCGTTGAAGAAATCCTTGGAAAAAGAAGACGCCGCCCTGAAAAAAGTGGTTGAACAGCATCAGAAAGCAGTCACTGCTCTGAAGGAAGGAGAAAAGAAGCGAGTCGAGGCAGTTGCTGCAGTAACGACAACCGAAGCGAAAGTCGCAAAAGCGGCAACCGATATTGCAACAGCGAAGAAGACAATCGACGCAGTCACCCTCACGTTGGTAAGCAAAAAGTCGACCGTGGATCAAGTCAACAAGCAGCTCGAGACGCATAAGGCTGAACTGAAGACAGCGATGGAGGAAGCAGCAAAGGCGACGGAGGCTGCGGAGCAAGCCGAAAAGCTGAGGGTGGTTGCTAAGGCCAAGGCAGATTCGATTCAGAAGATGATCGACGATGCCAATGCCGCTTTGAAAAAAGCAAATGATGAGGCTGCAGCTGACCAAGCGAAGATCGATCAGTCGAAAAAAACTCTTGCCGATGCCGAAATGATTACGCAAAAATCAGGCAAGGAACTTGAAACGCAGAAGAAAGCAGCAGTGGATGCTGAAAGTGCTAAACAGAAAAATGAGGCTGACGTTGCCAAACGTAAACAGGCGTTGGATACCGCGACTGCTGCGCAGAAGCGTGCTACCGCTGCAATTCCCAAGCATCAGCAGGTGATTCGTTCTGAAACCACTCGCAAAGATCTGTTAGATCAGAGGCTGGCGTCTTTGCAGTCAGCTATGGCGGCGCCTGGAAATGCAGTGTCTGATCTGACGCTTGGACCCAACGAGGTGGTCGTCGCTGCAAGACAGGACGGAAGCATCGATGTCTACCGCTTGAGCGATGGTCACGCAGTCGCTGAGTTTGTTTCGGCAAACCGGCAGCCCTTGCATGTTGCCAGTTTTGGTAGCACGGTTGTCGGATTCAATTTGGAGTCGCCGCCAAAGTCGTGGTCTATTGATTCAAGTTGGGTTCTGGAGCGAACGATCGGTGCCGTTGATGATCCAACTGTGATCAGTGATCGAGTTACTGCCATGGACTTTAGTCCAGATGGAAAGTCGCTTGCTGTCGGAAGCGGACCACCAAGTCGATCAGGTCAAGTTGTTGTATTCGATGTGCGAAATGGGCGGTCAGTGAGAGATTTTGGTGATGTTCACAGTGATACCGTATTGGGATTGTCATTCTCCCCGGATGGCCGGGTTTTAGCATCCTCCGCAGCGGACAAGACCATACGCTTGCTCGATCTGCGTCGCGGTGAACTCATGCGTTCGCTCGAGGGGCATACGCATCACGTCCTGTCCGTCGCATGGCAGGATGATGGGCAAACAATTGCTTCAGCCAGTGCTGATCAAACGGTTAAAGTTTGGAATGTTGAGACGGGAGAGCAGCGTCGAACCATTTCGGGTTTCTCGAAAGAGATCACATCGGTCGCATTCATTCAAGCCACGAATCAAGTCGCATTGGCTTGTGCTGATGGGAACGTCAGGCTTTATGACACCTCGAACGGTAAGTCTTTACGATCTTTCAATGCCTCAGGAGACTTCCTTTACACGCTAAGTGTCACCCCAGATGGGGCGGGTCTCGTTTCTGCCGGGCAAAGTGGAAAGGTCCGGTTCTGGACCGTGAAAGACGGGAAACTGGTACACGAACTGGATTGATGCTGAGTCGGCGCTGTTGCCAATGGGAACCCGATGAATTCTGGACGGTACACTGGCGAACGGTACACTTGTGTGATCGTCAGGCTGTCTGGGTGTCAGAGCAATGTGCCAGTTCTCGGGTTCCTGTGGCGAAAAATAGTGACAATTCTTGTAACGAGTGTCAGTGACATGAATCGCAGTGAGATCAACTGCGGTGAGATGAAGGGGAATGCAATGAAGGTCAATGCAGTGAAACTGTTCGCGAATTCGATACTGCGCCTTGTCAGTGGGCCGGCGGGGCGATTGCCGGGTTTGGCAATGCTGGGTCTGGTCTCGCTCGTTTTGGTCGAGTCCACCTTTCTGCTAGAAGTCGCAAATGCTCAGGTCGTGGTCGTCGGACGTGCTGGTGGTGTCCGAGTACGCGCCCCCTTCGTTTCGGTAGATGTTTTGCCCTTCCATCGTGGGACGCGGTTGCAAGTTCCTTTTGCAGCGATCGAAACTGGTTTCTATCGAAGCTATCGTTCATTTCCCCCTGTTGGGGGAATGTTTCCTCTTCCAGTGCCCTACCCCTACGCTGTTGTTCCTGTGCCAGCCTATCCTGTGCTTGCTGTTCCAGCCCATCCAGGTTTTGTTTATCCAGAAACCTATGGGTATGAGTACCCGGGGGTGATCTATCCGACTAAAGGTGTTGTCGGCCAATCCATTTACGATGGTGCTTATGCATCGAGTCGACCTCGGTTGATGTTGCCGCTGCCAGAACGTCTGCGCAGTGCAGCGGAAAAATTGGCTCGGACGCTTTCCTTGCGAGAGGATGGTGATGTTTGGCTGAATTATCTTGGGCCTCAACGCATCATTGAAAACGTGGACTACGGTCGTCCGGCATTTGAATTACAGGACTTGGTTATCAATTACGATGGTGTCGTCAGTAATGGCACGTTACGTTCGATTCAGTACGCGAGAGGGTTCTCTGAATCGCGAGATTTGTTGCGGCAGTACTTGAACACTGAGTCGAGTGGGGAGCAATCCTCTGTTGAGCCGAGTGGCACACGTTCTCCAGTGCAAGCACCTGCAGTGCCGGTGGAATCGGTGCCAACGCCGCCCTCGCCACAGTTACCCGTCATCAAACCTTTAGCCGAGATTCCTACTGATTCCACGGGGCAGTTGCCTGTCTCAAAAATGCCTGTTTCAGAAATCGGAGTTCGGGCTAGGCTAGTGCCAAAAGTGAGCCGATCACCACGCAGCAATGATTCGCCTGCTTCCAGTGGAAAAATAGTGAAGTCAACTTCACTTTGAAACGGTGCGAAATTCGCCCTTTTGACGCAGCCTTCGGATAGAGTGAAGCGTTTCCTTCACCGAGGCCGCAGGGATGTTTTCTGATTCTGTTGCCAGTTGTGATCAGACGCTACCGCACAGCATTGGCCGACGTATGTGGTTTGCATTCGGCGTTCATACAGTGAGCTTCGTGTCAAGAAGTTCGCTCAGCTGATGAGTTGCTGAATCATTTTTCCTTCGTTGACGGTGGGACGTTCCAGCCGACCTTGATGGTTGTAGGAAAGTTCAAGGCGATCTAGTCCCAGTAAGTGAAGAATGCTTGCATGGATGTCATGTACGTGAGCGCGGTTCTCAGTGGCATAGAGCCCAAGTTCATCGGTCGCCCCAATGACTTGGCCACCGTTAACGCCACCACCTGCCATCCACATCGTGAATCCGGTGGGATTATGATCTCGCCCCGTCCCTTTTTCGCTCATGGGGGTGCGGCCAAATTCACCACCCCAGACCACAAGGGTTTGATCAAGTAATCCGCGCCGCCGCAGGTCCGTTAATAGACCGGCAATCGGTTTGTCGACACTGCCGCAGTACTTTGTATGGTTGGATTCGATTCCCGAGTGGGCGTCCCAACCGCTGCCCGTTCCGCTGAATAATTGAATGAAGCGGACCCCGCGTTCAACCATCCGTCTTGCCAGCAGGCAGGTTTCACCGAAGTTTGCGGTTTCCTTTTCGTCCAAACCGTAAAGGTCGCGGGTTTCTGCTGTTTCCTGAGTCAGGTCAACTGCTTCGGGTGCGGCGCTTTGCATCCGGTAGGCGAGTTCGTAAGATCGAATGCGGGCATCCAGCGTCGAAACGTTGGGAAGGCGTGCGGCATGCATTTCATTGATCTTGCGAATCAGATCCAGTTTCTGGCGTTGCCGCGGTTCATCAATCCCCGCTGGCAGTTTCAGGTTGGCAATGGCTTCGTCATTGGGACCATCACCAACCGGCGTACCTTGGAATGTTGCCGGTAGAAATCCAGGTCCCCAACTTCTGACGCCATTGGTTCCGGGTTTTTTTTGATCTTTCATGACCACAAATGCGGGCAGCTCTTCGGTTTCACTGCCCAACCCATAGGTCACCCATGCACCTAACGATGGCCGGCCCGCAATGATACTGCCGGTGTTCATGAGATTGCATCCTCCGGAGTGGTTGATGCCTTCACCGTAACACGATCGTAAAACCGCTAATTCGTCTGCGTGTCGTGCGACGTGTGGAAACCAGTCGCTGATTTCAAGGCCACTTTCTCCGTGCCGACTCCATTTGCGTTTGCACGCCAGCAAGGGCGATCCTTTTTCACCCATGGCTGTGATCGGTTCGCGAAATGAATCAGGCAGCGGCTGCCCCGCGAGTTCATTGAGTAATGGTTTGCGATCGAATGTATCTAGTTGACTGGGGCCACCTTCCATGAACAAGAAAATGACACTCTTGGCACTTGCAGGGTGATGGCAGCCTTGCGTCGTCAAACCTGTCTTGAGAGTTTCTGCTTGCGCCAGCATGCCGTTTAATGCCACCGCGCCGAAACCTGCACCTGCTTGGGCTAACCACTGTCTGCGGTTCGTGACGGGTTGGAAATGCGGGACGTTCGCTCTCCGGCACAGATTTGAGAGAGTGTGTTGCATCTGGTTTTGTCGGGTCTGGGGGGATCTGACCATGATTCACTCAATGAACAGAAATGAGTTGCTATTGATCAGGATGTGGCACACGTCTGCTTCGCCTTCTTGCCCACTGGCTGCCAGAGGGGCAAGCAAGTCAATGGTTGGCTGGTCAGCAGGCATCCCGCTGATGATTTCGACGGCTTGCTTTACAAACGCGGTTCCGCGTTGTGATTTATCAACTTGACTGACCCGGCTTCTCACATTGTTGGCAAAGCTTTTGGCAGCGCCAACAACACGTGGGTTGTTCATCATCAGCAATGCTTGGGGAGCCGTTGTCGTGACATCGCGTTTTGCAGTTCCCACCAAGCCGCTGGGTGCGTCTAATGCGTTTAGCATTTCATCGGATGAGTTCCGTTTGCGTTGCAGATAGATCGATCTTCGTCCGGGAGTGCCAGCAACGCTTGGTCCGCCGTATTGCATTTGCAACGCTCCCATCGCAACTAGTAGTGCGTCACGATATTGTTCTGCATCCAGTCGGGCAATGGTGCGATGCCAGTGCAACCGATTGTCAGGATCGATTTCCAAAGCCTTGGCTTGCTGTGGGTGATTCGTTGATTGTTGATACGTCTTGCTGCTGACAATTTCACGCTGTAACCGTTGAATATTCCAGTTCGAATCGATCAGGGATGTTGCGAGATAATCAAGCAATTCCGGATGAGAAGGGGGAACGCCCAGGAGCCCAAAGTCGTTCGGGCTGTCTACCAGTCCGGATCCAAAGTGATATTGCCAAAGCCGATTCACCAGCACTCTGGCCGAGATGGGGTTTTCTGGAGACGTGATCCACGCTGCCAGAGCAGTTCGCCGCCCGCTCGTTTGAGTGGGCGAGTTTCTTTGATCGAGGAATGATTGGCCACCCAAAACCGTTGGGGCACCGGGTTGAAATGAAATGCCGTTGGTGCGGCCTGGCAAACGCGTCGGGCGGATGCTGCCATTAGCGTCAGCGACGGTGATCAGTTCGGCGACTTCGTAGGGATTGGCATTGAGTTGCGTTAACTGCTTCAGAATGTCGTTTCGTTTTTCAGCCCGTTCTTTTCCAATTGCTTTAGTGACTTTGGCTGTTGTGATCCCTTCATCGATGACCTGCCGATTAACAAGGTAGGCAATTTGGTGTTCGTAGGTTGTTCGCTCGCTTGCTGGCTTTCGAAACATCTTCTGCACGTTGAGTGGAAAGCGATCGACAGCACCGTCGGCAAGGGATTTGATGTCATCAGCTTCAATCTCAGCAAGTTCGGTGAGAAGTGCTTGGGCCTGTTCTTGTTTATCTGCTTCCACCTTCCCTTGAGGTTTCTGATCGACGAACAACATGGGCTCGAAGACGCTGCGGAAGCGAAAGTAGTCAGCGCGTGGAATAGGATCGAATTTATGGTCGTGACATTTAGCACATGCCAATCCTGTGGCCATGAAAATGTCTGCGGTCACGTCGGTTATTTCGTCCACAATGTTTTGCCATTGGCCTTCAGCGTCACGTTGATTGAATTCGTAGATGCCGAGTCTCAGTAAACCAACCGCAGCTAATGCCCTTTTGTCGTGGGGGGCTATCTCATCACCAGCAAGTTGCAAGGCGACAAATCGGTCGTAGCTCATGCCTTCGTTGAAGGCGTCGGATACGAATTGTCGATAGCGCCATGCTTGTGGGCGAAATGCGTCAGCACGCCATCCGTCAGACTCTGCAAAGCGAACAAGGTCAAGCCATCGCCGCGCCATTCGCTCGCCGTATGCCGGCTCGGCAAACATCCGATCGACAAGTCGACCGTAGGCATTGGGGTGCGGATCCTCCACGAATTCTTTGATCTGTTCGGGTGTGGGAGGTAGGCCCAATAAATCCATCGATAGCCGCCGGATCAAATGGCGGCGGTCTGCTGTCGCTGCACGCTGCAAGCCAACTTCGTTGAGAGCCCTATCCACGTAGCGGTCGATGGGGTGACGGGATTTGGTTTCTGCAACGGCATTCGGTACGGCGTTAGACGCTAACGGATCGGAAGCCCACCATGCTTGTTGGATTTCTGGCTCCCCATCATTCGTGGGTGGTGTTTCATGAGGCCATACTGCACCGTCACGAATCCACTTGGTCAGCACGTCCTGTTGCGCCGCTGTCAGAGGAGCTTTTGGGGGCATCTCAAGATCCTCGTAGCGAATCGCTTGAATCAGAGTGCTTTGTTGTGGATCCCCTGCAACCACGACGGGGCCACTGTCACCTCCTTTTTGAATAGCCGTGCCAGTGTCGAGTCGCAGTCCTCCTTCTGCTTTGTCGCCTGCATGGCATTCAAAGCATTCTGCTGCCAAGAGTGGTCGTACTTTGGATTCAAAAAAGCGAAACTTGTCTTTGTCTTCTGCAGCAGACGTCGTGGACACCGCCTGTATCGCAAGCAGGCATGCAAGCAGAAGGCTGTTGCAACCGCAACCAGAGTTGCGGTGCGTCAGGAATGTAAAGAAGCGGGTGACTGGCATTGCAGATTGCGATGCTTTGTTGGCAGGAAAAACAGCAGGTTGCGAATGCGTGTTCAGCATCGAGAGACCTGATGTGGGATTTCTGGGAGGTGGGCGGTAAGTGGTATCCGCTGGAGTGGCTGTTCTGCCGGCGTCACGGAAATCCAGTGACTAAGTAGCTCAGTCACGTTGTTATTTTACCACTATGATACTTGATATTCCAACAAGGAATGGCGAGCATCTCGTGATTGTTGTTGTGATCTTGCCCCGGATGCGGCTTTCGAGTGAGTCGAGGTATTGGCTCTGTGAATGGAACGACTATGCCGTTTGCGTTGCTTCGCGTTGCTCGTTGCGAGCAGTGAGAATCAATTGCACGGCGTCATAAGTTGCATGTGCAGCAATCGGAACAAGAAGATTTCCCGTATAAAGGACCAAGCCCCCAAAGTAGATGCCCATCACAGCGGCTATTACGACGTAAAGTTTGGTGATCGGATGGAAAAGGCCGAACACGAAAGACGACATGACCAATGCGATTCCGATTGCCAGCGGGCCCTCTGCTCCGCCCGGAAAATCGGCAAGGCCGATCAGGTCAGCGATCCAATACATCAGCCAACCTCGAAACAAAAGTTCCTCGCCAATTCCGGCACAAAGACTGACCATGATTAATTCGGGTGGCCGAAGTTGCAACAAAGTGCGGAGCATCCCGTCGTCTGTCAGGCGTTCGAGTTCGCGAATCGGTTCCCATGGGATGCGGCGGATGATCTCGACGAACAACAAAATCGGCCCAGCTGCGACACAGCCAAGCAGGATGCTGCTAATTATCGGCCAGAGTTCGTCGACCACCAGGTCGGGGACTGTTTCACGTGCTGATGGCCCGATTGCCCAACCCAAGAACAGGGCAAGTGCAGCGAGAGCGAGTTCAAATAATGCAGCGGACAGAAATACCCGATCGGGGTTCTGTTCAGCGTTTTCGTGGTCTTCGGAGTGCATGTTGACGCTGTACTGGCAAGCAACGGAATCCTCGACTATCCGATAGGTTTCAAGACGGGCGTGCTGGCAGTATTCTCGCACAAATCGTTGCGAACGCACACCGCGCCGGTCAATTGTACTGATAAAGTGCAGCAGTGAGCTTGAGTTCAATCTCTGGTCGGCGATCAACATGCCACCTAAAGTGGTGCGGTTATCCTGTTGGTTGTCGGCTGGTTGTTACGCTGCAACTAAGATGCATTAATTCGCTTCTGGATGGTTGTTGACTTGCATTACTGCAAGGTTAGCTCCTCGCATCGTTTATGTTGGGTAGCCCGCAGGCAATTCATTGGCGGTCATGTGCTCAAGTCATGACGGCCAGGGTGATGGCCGTTGTTTCGTTAACGCAGGTGAAGTAGATATCGTGAAGTCGCAGTGTTTGATCAGTTTTGGCAGCAACTTGGGCGATCGGTTTGCTCTGATTTCTGATGCTGCGAAAGCAGTAGCTGGCCTTCCCAAGGTCAATCAGCTACAAGCCAGTCGTCTGTTCGAAACGCCTCCTATCGGTGGACCCACTGGGCAAGAACCGTTTTTGAATGCTGTTGCGGCGTTTGACACGGATGCTTCGGCCAGAGAAATATTGGACTGCCTGCAAGCGATAGAGACGGATTTGGGACGCAAGCGGCGTCAGCGTTGGGGAGCTCGGGCGATCGATTTGGATGTTGTGCTGCATGGAGAATTGGTCGGTGGTGGCACTGGTTTGATTGTTCCTCACCCACGCTACACCGCTCGCCAGTTTGTGTTGCAACCTGCCTGCGATGTTGCCGCTCATTATCGGGACCCGCGGTTTGGGTGGACTTTGCAGCGTCTTGCGGAGCATATCGACCAAGGGACGCCTTCGTTAGCGCTGGTTGGAGGTGACCAGGCTATTCGAGAAGAGCTTTGTAATCGTTTGGTTGCTCAGTTCGGAATTACCACGTTTGCCGCCAAGCCACTTGCCGAGCCGATGAAAGTTGTCGGGAATGCACCGGCGCGAGTCAGTCATGGTCGCCGGTCGCCCGACCTTGAAGCGAATGTTGATCAGGCGGGCGTGCCCGAGAAATTGTCGGGAGAGATGCCAGCCTCGCAGGGGGCGGACGTGGGCAGTGATCAGGTTGGTAGTGTCATCTGCGTTGATCCAGAACAAGGGCCGTGGGTTTCGGCTTTCATGCCGCCACTGCCGCAGTTGACTTCGCCAGAGACGGCTTCTGTTAATGTCCCTCGGTTGGTCGCACGTATGCAGTCGACGACCGACCAAACGCGATGGCCCGCACCTCACCAGATGTGGCCCGCGGGGTGGCGTTGGCCTGAGTATCGCCTCGAAATTGATGATTTGGACTGGGCTGTGAGTGAACTGGCCTCAGCTTTGTCTTCCATGAGATGCCCTGTGGAAGCTGTGACGGCTGATGGTGGCTGGTGGTAGCCGTTAGGCGGCAGTCTGTTGTCCTTTCCTATTTGGCCTCCCTTGCTCAGTTCAGCCTGAGTAGCGAGTCATGAATCGAGATTTAGCCTGATGGTTTGGCTGCTGGCTGGTCGATACCTTTCCACCTAGCTCTGGTGGAATGGGCGATTCAAGCCGTTCATATGGGCTGGTTTGCTTTCCGGCCTGTGCGGCACAATGTCGCGAATGGGATAAAGTCGGCTGATTTATGCGACACAATGTCGCTCGATTCCTCGCTGCCATTGCCAGTTCAGGGGACCTGTCCCCATACTGTGTGCGACTAGGCACCTGTGCCATATTTTCCCTCATCTTTTAGTGTGGAACTGGGCTGCGAGCTGATCGCCGGCCAAATAAATCATGCAACGGTTTCTGTTTCCTCGTTGGGTTAATCCACTCCTGGGTATTTTTGCGGTAGCAACGGCTGCGGGCGTTGTTTTCGCGGGTGCCATGGGCGGGTTGATTACCGACCCTGTGACCTTGAATGTCGGCTATGAGCCAACTCAGCCCGTCCCCTTTAGCCATGCGATCCATGCCGGCCAGCTGAAGCTGGACTGTCGTTATTGCCACAACACGGTGTTCGATGCTGCCCACGCCGCAGTGCCGCCAACCGCGACGTGCATCAATTGCCACAGTCCCTTGAACGATAAAGGTGTGGCTGCGTTGGCTGCGATTCATCCGACCAGCGTGAAGCTTGGGCCGATACGTGAGAGTTGGAATCTGGGGCGGAGTGTCGCGTGGACACGTGTTCACAACCTGCCGTCGTTTGTCTACTTCAACCATGCCGCCCACGTGAATTCCGGCGTGAGTTGCAAATCTTGCCACGGTCGGATCGATCAAATGGAGACGGTTTACCAAGCAAAGGAACTGTCCATGGCTTGGTGTATTAGCTGCCACCGCGAGCCGAATCCTCATCTGCGTCCCGTTAATCGTGTTACGAAACTCGATTGGGAGTGGGACCCAGAAGAGCTCGATGTCGATGGAGAGAAGTTGGGTAACCAAGAAGACTGGGCCATAAGGCACATCGAAAAAAACACTATTAATCCGCTCGTGAACTGCGCCGTCTGCCACCGCTAGGCAAATTGGCGTTCTGTAAATCATCAACATACGACCTTTCGATAATCATTCAGATATGATCTCCAACGAATCGGACTCATCTGCGACCGAGAACCTCGCCCACGCACCAGCGAAGGGTGATTCTTCAGGGCCAAATTATTGGCGCAGTATTTCTGAGTTGCGCGGCGAGACAGAATTTAACGAGTATCTCGATCGCGAGTTTCCGGTCGCTGCTTCCGAGTTCCCTGACGGCGTTTCGCGTCGACGCTGGATGCAGTTGATGGGCGCTTCGCTCGCAGTCGCCGGTGCCGCAGGGTGTCGCTATCCAAAAGAAACTATCGAGCCTTTCGTGATCAGGCCCGAGGGGCGTGTTCCAGGTGAGAGTTACCAGCGAGCAACGAACTTCGAGCTCGCAGGGCGTGTTTATAACCTGCTTATTAGTTGTGTTGATGGTCGTCCTCTTAAGGTTGAGCCAAATCCCTCGCATCCAGGCGGTGTAGGGACTGACGCCTATGTTCAGGCTTCGGTTTTGCAACTTTATGATCCGGATCGTGCCCGAGGCGACGATGGGTTTCTGCTGCGGAAGAGTGAAGTTAAGGATGATCGTGGTCGCAGATTTGAGGTTGACTGGTCAGTGTTCGAACCGGTCGGCAAGGCTGTTGTCGAAGAAGCCGGTGAAGGTGGTAGCTTCGCTCTGCTGATGTCTCCCACAAGCTCGCCCTCGTTGGTTCGGATGGTCGAATCGTTCAAAAAGCGTCTACCCCAAGCGACCGTTTGCCAGTACGACGGTGTGACAGGCGATGTCATGGGGCGAGCGACCAAGTCAGCTTTTGGTAAGCAGGCTCGGCAGACGCTTGATCTTGCAGGGGCAGAGGTGATTGTCGCTCTGCAAGCTGATATTTTAGGTACTGACCGAGGGATGTTGTCGAACGCTGTTGGTTTCAGCAAACGCCGTGATCCAGGGCCGAACGCGGATCAGATGAATCGTCTCTATGTGGTCGAAGGCGGCTTCACCTCCACAGGGGCTGCTGCTGATTCACGTCTTGCTCTTCGTCCTAGTGAAATGCCCAAGTTCCTCGCGGA
>Ga0315322_10000217_pt1 | contig 40748 bp, 31 predicted proteins | sample M110021515metaG_FD_203461 | JGI IMG/M metagenome (GOLD analysis project Ga0315322, IMG submission 203461) | Ammonia-oxidizing marine archaeal communities from Monterey Bay, California, United States - M1 100m 21515 | ecosystem: Environmental > Aquatic > Marine > Intertidal zone | place: USA... | reverse complement strand
TCAGTGATCGGTATTGGGGATATGTCGGGAGATGTGTTTGGAAACGGTATGTTGCTGTCGCGACATATCTGTTTGCGTGCAGCCTTTAATCATCAGCATATTTTTGTAGACCCGGATCCTGATTCAGCCGCCAGTTTTAAGGAGCGCAAGAGGATTTTCAATAAGGCCGGCTCCTCGTGGTCTGACTATAAAGAGAATTTGATATCTAGGGGAGGAGGGGTTTTTTCCAGAGCTGACAAATCCATAGCAATTTCGAAGGAAATGGCGAAGGTATTTGATATAGAAGTTTCCAGACTGACACCGGAGCAGCTTATATCCCACTTACTGATCAGTTCCGTGGATCTGATTTGGAACGGAGGTATTGGCACATACGTCAAGGCTTCCCATGAGAGTCATGATCAAATAGGAGATCGAAATAACGACGGGTTAAGGGTTGATGCTAGAGAGTTGCGCTGTAAAGTTATAGGCGAAGGTGGAAACTTGGGGCTTAGTCAATCAGCCCGGGTCGAATTTGGTCTGCATGGCGGAATATCCCTAACCGACTTTGTAGATAATTCCGCAGGAGTGGATTGCTCAGACCACGAGGTGAATATAAAGATTGTCCTCAACCAACTTCATCAAGAGGGGATGCTCTCGGAAAGTAAACGGGTTAAGCAGTTGGAAAGTATGACTCAGGAAGTGGCAGATTTGGTATTAGCTAATAACTACCAGCAGGTCCAAGCAATCGGCATGGCCCACAGGGATGTTGAGTATCGTAACAGAGAGTTTGCCGATTTGATTGCCTATCTTGAGAGAGAGGCCGGCCTGAGTCGAGAGCTGGAATTCATTCCTAATTATGAGCAGCTAGAAGAACGTTCTGCAAAGAATCAGTTTCTGACTCGTCCGGAGCTGTCTGTTCTAACCTCCTACACGAAAATGTTTCTAAAGTCGGAGTTAGTTTCAGCTGATTTTATCGCTGATGAATATCTTAATGATTACTTATTCTCGGCCTTTCCCAAAGGTTTCGGCAAGAAGTACCATGAGGAAATTCTTAAGCACCCTTTGCGTAATGAGCTCACTGCCACCCAATTGGCCAATACTGTGGTCAATCTTCTTGGGCCAAGTGTAATCTTCAGAATGACTGATTCCAGCGGTGCCAGTGTGGCTGAGGTGGTGAGGGCGGCTGTTATAGCCAAGGACATATTTCAGGTAGAGAAATTCTGGTCAAAAACAGAGAGTCTTAATTTCGAGGTATCTTGCGACGTCCAGGACAAAATAATGGCTAAGCTGGTGCGACTCTTAAGGCGCACCATCAGATGGTTGCTAAGAAATCATCGTCATGAGTTAGATTTTACTAGTTCGGTTAGATTTTATAAGGCAGATATCAAAAAGTGCAGATCAATGCTTATACGCAAGCTGCCTCTGGAATTTAGCAAAATGATTCAGTTAAAGAATGATGAGTTGCTGAGCGAGAATGTGCCTCCAGCCCTTGCGGAAAATATTTCACTCTCCGAGTTTTTATTCCCAGCTTGCAGCTTTGTAGAAATCAAAGAAGCATGTGATGAAAGCCTTTCTAATGTTATTGATTTCTACTATGCAGCGGGCGAAGAATTGAAGCTTAACTGGCTTGGCAAGGTGATCAATCAGCTTCCAGTAGTTAACCACTGGCAAGCATTGGCGCGAGAAACCCATTTGGATGAGTTGTCCTTGCAGCAACAGATAATATGCACAAATATTATTCGTAGTAATTCGGGCAAGGGTTCTTCTTCAGGCAAAGTGAAGTCTTGGGTTGAGGCAAACCAGCATGCAATTCAGCGAGTGGGAGACATGATTCAGCAATTGCAGGTGGAGAGCGTCGCTGATTATTCGATGGTGTCTGTTGTGCTGCGGGAACTTGTGTCAATCGCCTCAAGAACCAATACAGATTAAACTAATTGGACGACAATTATTCGGCTTTGCTGTTAGCTGTGATGAAATCCCAGTACAATCCTTGTTCGCTAAAAGAGGTGGCCTTGCAGAAAGTCGGTAGTTGCCTCCGGTTTGGCAGAAAAACCAGCGAATCCCTTGATTAGAACTTCTGCATTAACAGGATCAACGTGTACTCATTTTTACGAAATCTACTATTCTGCTTGCCCGCGGAAGCGTCACATAAACTCGCACTAAACACTATGTCCCTATCCAGACAGATACACCTGTCTCCCTTGATAGCGGCTGATAACAAGGGCCTGGCGACACCTAAAACAGTAATGGGGGTAGAGTTTCCTCATATCGTTGGCCTGGCGGCCGGTCTGGATAAAAACGCAGATCACATCGACGCTCTAGAAGCTTTGGGTTTTGGATTCGTTGAGGTTGGTACGCTTACACCCCGACCGCAGCCGGGAAATCCCAAACCAAGGTTGTTTCGTCTGGCTTCCGAGCAGGCAATTATTAATCGCATGGGTTTTAACAACAAGGGTATTGATCATGCGTTGAAAAAAATAGCTCAGCGCCGTGGCAATGCTGTTCTGGGTATTAACATTGGCAAAAATTTCGACACACCAGTGGAGCAGGCGAACGACGACTATATTATTTGCCTGCAAAAGAGCTATGAGTTTGCCGACTATATAACCATCAATATCTCATCGCCCAACACCCCTGGGCTGCGTACTTTGCAATACGGAGATGAGCTTAACGGTTTGCTTGATTCACTCAAGCAGGAGCAGGCCAGGCTGGAAGTCATGCACGGTCGTCATGTGCCTCTTGCGGTAAAGCTCGCACCTGATCTGACTGACGATGAGATTCGCACTTGCTGCGAGAGTATCAAGAGCAGGGATATCGAAGGAATTATTGCAACAAATACTACCCTCGACAAAAGCAAAGTCAAGCAGCATAAGCATGGTTCGGAAGCGGGTGGTTTAAGTGGCGCACCGCTTACTGAGGCAGCGTGTGAGGTTGTCGGCAAAATTCGTGACGAAGTAGGGAGCGGGTTTCCGATCATCGGCGTGGGCGGGATTATGAACGGGGAGCAAGCAGCTGCTCGTCTGGATGCCGGTGCCAATCTTCTGCAGATATACAGCGGATTCATTTACAGTGGTCCGAATTTGATCAGGGATATACTGATAGCCGACAAGGCTCGGGGTTAAAACCCCTCCGTGTTATTTAGTTGTGCTAATTGAATTGCTAAATACAGCCTGCAAGACAGCCCCAAGGAAATAGACCAGTGACTCAGCTTATTCTTTACACCACTTCTGCTTGCCATTTGTGTGAGCAGGCAGCTGAAATTCTGCAAGAGCTGCAAAAAAGTTATAGCTTTGATGTTAAGCCCTTAGATATCAGCGCAGATGAGTTATTGGTAGAGAAATACGGAATACGAATCCCGGTTGTACGGAATAATGACTTGGCTCGTGAGCTAGGCTGGCCATTCAATGCAGAGGATATTATGGGCTTGCTAAATTAATAGCTAATCACAACGCTAGGAAAGTTTCAGGGAAAACAGTTCAATAGCATTGTGACTGGTTTCTGCTGCAAGCTGCTCCATATCCCGACCGGTGTGTTCTGCGATTACCCGAATCACTTCGCCGAGAAAGCGTGGTTCATTTCTTCTGCTCTTGGGTTTGGGGCGAAGTGAACGGGGCAGTAGATAGGGGGCATCTGTTTCTACAAGCAGTCTTTCGGGGGGGATCCTGGATACCAGTTGCTGTAGCGATTGCCCGCGGCGCTGATCGCAGACCCATCCTGTGATGCCGATGTACATATCCAGTTCCAAATAGTCCTCTAATGCCTTGCCATTATCTGTAAAGCAGTGAACGACTCCACCACAAAGTTTCGGTCGGTATTTTTTTAACAGATCAATAAAGTCTTCATGTGCATCTCGCTGGTGAAGGAAGACAGGCTTTGCCAGCTCAGTAGCTATTTCCAGATGCTGTTCGAATACTTTTAGCTGGTCTTTCCGAGGTGAGTAATTTCTATTGTAATCCAGTCCGGTTTCACCAACGGCAACCACTTCACCGTTGCTGGCAAGCTTTCGTATCTCTTCAATGTCTTTCTCCGAACAGGATGCGGCAACGTGGGGGTGGAATCCGGCGGTGGAGGAAAAGTAACAGGCTTGGCTTTTTGCCAAATTGCTGGAGTCTGTGCTGGTTTCAAGGTCAGTGCCGGTGAGAATGACATGAGCAAGCCCAGCATTTTTTGCCTTCTCAACTACAGCATCAAAGTCGTGAGAAAAGGACTGATGGGTAAGGTTGGCGCCGATATCAATCAGATTCATAAGGGGATCCGCGTGAGCTTGGAAAATGTCCATGTAATTGTCAGCCCGGTGCCGGGCGATATGGTGTGAGAGTTTATCCCATGCTGATTTGCCGGGCTACATTATCTAAATCTATGAAGACAGTACGGTGGATATTGGCCGATATATCACCGATAATGAATGAGTTAGAGAATTTGAAAACGGACATAAGCGTGGATGCAAAAGTGAACAAGAAAGATCTTAACTGGGCCGAGCTGGGATTTCAGTATGTAAAAACTGATTTTCGCTTTAGTGCTAACTGGGAAAACGGCGAGTGGGACAATGGCGAGCTCATCCAGGATGAAATAATTCCTATTCATGAGGGAGCGCCAGCGATTCATTATGCCCAGCAATGCTTCGAGGGCCTTAAAGCGCAAACATCAGTTGATGGCCGAGTGCTGCTATTTCGCCCTGACTTAAACTGTGAGCGCATGAATCGTACTGCCCCGCGCATACTCATGCCGCAGATACCTGAAGAGCTGTTTACCAGAGCGATTGACGAGGTTGTCAGGGCTAACTACCCATGGATTCCTCCCTATGGCTCAGGAGCATCGCTGTATATCAGGCCTATGTTAATTGGTGTAGGAGAAAATCTTGGGTTGAAGCCTGCGCAGAAATTCGAATTCCGGGTGTTTGTCTCCCCCGTGGGGCCTTACTACAAGTCTGCTGGTCTGGCGGTTATTAGTCTAGCGGTTTCTGATTTTGACCGCGCCGCCCCAAGTGGCACGGGCAGTTATAAGGTTGGTGCAAACTACGCTGGTGGCCTTATGGCTACTTCGAAGGCCCAGGAACTTGGCGCCAGCGAAGCCTTGTATCTGGATGCTGGCGAGAAATGTTATATAGATGAAGCAGGGTCGGCAAACATTATCATCGCAACCAAAGATGGTAGTCTTATAACTCCCAAATCCGATGCCATCCTGCCCAGCATTACCAGAAAGTCGTTGATGATTTTGGGTAAAGATAAGCTTGGTTTGAATGTCGAGGAACGCTCAATCGATTTACGCGAGGAGTTTTCAACGTTTGAGGAAGCTGCGGCCTGCGGCACGGCTGCGGTGCTGTCTCCGGTTGGAAAAATATTTTTCGATGATGATTGGCATAGAATTTTCGGAGACGGTGAGACTGTTGGGCCCGTAATGCAGAGCCTCTATGATCAGCTGGTGGGCATTCAGAAGGGTGAAATTGAAGAAGATTATGGCTGGATAAAAGAAGTTTCTATCTAAGTTTATAATGTTCTACATGGCATCTTTAAGTGTTATCTGAAAACTTTCTTGCCGCCTCATTTTGTTTAATCCATTCAAGGTGTTGCGCTATCCTGGTCAGGCCCAGATAACAACTGTGTGCAGAGCTAAAAGCGGTGCAGAAGAACTATCTAAGCTCTTCCTTTTCGAGATTCCTCTATCTGTTATAAGCCGCTCCTGGAACAAGCCCGAGGGTACTTGCTTCGACTGAAATCTGTCAGCTACATAGTGCTCAAAATTGCAGCCTGCAAGCTTGAAGTTCATCACTCTATAAAAATATTTTTTAACAGAAAACTTGACCCATCTGCTTCTTGGCCTTATATATGTGCGCTGTTTGGCTCTGTGAAGCCTGGTAAAAACGAGAATTAATGCTGCAATGTCAAAATCTCTGGTAATAGTTGAGTCACCTGCGAAAGCAAAAACCATCAACAAGTATTTGGGCCCGGAGTTCATCGTGAAGTCCAGCGTGGGTCATATTCGCGACTTACCCACAAGTGGTAGCGGCAAACCAGTCGACCCCAAGGCCAGAGCGGCGGCGGCTGCAAAAACGCGGAAAATGAAACCGGAAGCAAAAGCGGTCTATAAAAAGAAGAAAGCCAAAGAACAATTAGTAAAGCGAATGGGTATAGACCCAGAGCAAGATTGGAAGGCTAACTATCAGATATTACCCGGCAAGGAAAAAGTCGTTGCCGAGTTAAAAAAGCTAGCCAAGAATGCCGACCATATCTATCTCGCAACTGACCTTGATAGAGAAGGGGAAGCCATCGCGTGGCATCTCAAAGAATCTATTGGTGGTGATCCGGACAGATACAAGCGGGTAGTTTTCAACGAGATTACCAAACGCGCAATTAACGATGCATTTTCAGAGCCCGGTGATCTGGATATGCGTTACGTCGAAGCGCAACAGGCTCGTCGTTTTCTGGACAGAGTCGTCGGCTTTATGGTTTCACCTCTGCTGTGGGCAAAAGTAGCCAGGGGCTTGTCAGCAGGACGTGTGCAATCAGTAGCCGTTCGTCTTGTGGTTGAAAGAGAAAGAGAGATACGCGCATTCATGCCCGAAGAGTTCTGGGAGGTCTACGCACAGCTACAGACCGGTAAATCCGAAAAGCTGCGCTGCCAAGTGGTTCGGCAGACCGGTGCGAATTTTCGACCTAATGACAAACAAACCACTGACGCTGCGCTGGAAATTCTTAATAAATCTGAATATAGCGTTCTCAAGCGAGAAGACCGGCCGACATCCTCAAAGCCGAGACCGCCGCTAATCACCTCGACACTGCAGCAGGCCGCCAGCACTCGTCTGGGCTTCGGCGTCAAGAAGACCATGATGATGGCTCAGCGGCTCTATGAGGCCGGCTACATAACCTATATGAGAACGGACTCGACCCATCTGAGCAATGATTCCATCGAAATGTGCCGAAAGTTTATTAGTAATAATTTCGGTGACAAATATTTGATGGACAAAGCTGTGCGCTACAGTTCGAAAGAGGGCGCACAGGAAGCGCACGAAGCGATCCGGCCAACTGATGTAAATGTCTCCGCAGAAAAGCTGATGGGCATGGACCCGGATGCAGTGAGGCTCTATACGCTTATCTGGCAATTCTTTCTTGCCTGTCAGATGCCACCTGCAAGATATCTAAGCTCTTCTATTACTGTTTCTGCCGCTGACTTTGAATTAAGAACGAAAGGGCGGATCATGCAGTTTGACGGTTACCTGAAAGTAATTCCCGGCAAAGATGAAGATGTGGTACTACCTGATGTTAGCGAGGGTGATATATTAAAACTGAACGAGCTTGAACCTTTTCAGAATTTCACCAAACCGCCAGCAAGATTTACCGAAGCGAGTCTGGTTAAAGAGTTAGAGAAAAAAGACATTGGTCGCCCATCAACCTATGCCTCGATCATTTCTACTATCCAGGATAGAGGTTATGTTAAAACCGAGAATAAACGTTTCTATGCGCTGAAGATGGGCGATATTGTGGCCGAGCGGCTGCAGGAAAGTTTTAGCGAGCTTATGGATTACGACTTCACTGCCAAAATGGAAGACTCGCTCGATGAAGTGGCTGCGGGCGATAGCAACTGGAAGAACCTGCTGGATAACTTCTACGAAGGTTTTACCGACCAGCTAGCCAAAGCCGAAGGCGAAGACGGCGGGATGCGCACCAATGATCCCACCGATACAGATATTGAGTGCCCCAAGTGTGGCCGTCACATGCAAATACGTACGGCATCTACAGGAGTATTTCTGGGCTGTTCGGGCTATGCCTTGCCTCCTAAAGAGCGTTGCAAGTCCACTGTTAACCTTACCCCCGGTGAAGATGCTATTCGCACTGATACTGCGGAAGAGGCGGAAGCGCAGGAAAATATCTTACTGCGTAAAAAGCATCGTTGTGCCAAGTGTAATACTGCGATGGATGCCTATTTGATAGACGAGAAACGCAAGCTTCATGTCTGCGGTAATAACCCTGATTGCTCTGGTTTCGAAATAGAGAATGGCGAATTCAAGATCCGTGGCTATGATGGTCCGGTAATCGAATGTGATAAATGTGGCGCCGACATGCAGCTTAAGACTGGCCGATTCGGTAAGTATTTCGGTTGCAGCAGTGAAGAATGTAAAAATACTCGCAAGTTGCTGCGTAACGGTGAAGCAGCGCCACCAAAGATGGACCCCGTACAGATGCCGGAGCTGGCCTGTATCAATGTGGAAGATCACTATGTGCTGCGTGATGGTGCATCTGGGCTGTTCCTCGCTGCCAGCAAATTTCCGAAGAACCGGGAGACCCGGGCGCCTTATCTGGAAGAGTTGTTGCCCCATAAGAACGAAATAGATCCTAAGTATGCATTTTTGTTCGATGCGCCTGTGGAAGACGATAAGGGAAACAAGACCCTGGTACGTTACAGCCGTAAAACCAAAGAGCAATACGTGCAGACAGAAGTAGACAAAAAGGCCACAGGCTGGAAGGCTTTCTATAAGAATGGAAAGTGGGAAGTCACCAAGCCTGAGAAGAAGGGCAGCAAAAAGAAATAGACTATTCTATTTCTTTTTCTGGTAAACATTTTTTACTAACGAATGGATCAATCTAGATACTGCGGCGAATTACTCCAACGCTTATACCCTCGATTGCGAAATCGGTTGATCTGGTATCAACTTCGATCGGATCATAATCCGGGTTTTCCGGCATCAGTTGCAGTTTATATTTGCTGCGTCCGGTCTCCAGCCTCTTCACAGTAACCTCATCTTCAATGCGAGCAACGACGATATCGCCATTTCTGGCGCGATCGGTTTTGTGCACAGCAAGTAAATCGTCTTCATATATGCCCACATCCACCATGGAGGTACCTTTTACCGTTAGCAGATAGTCTGCAGCCGGTGAAAACATGTCGGCAGGGATGTCGCAATAATCGTCTATGGATTCTTCTGCCAGTATAGGGCTACCAGCAGCAACTTGGCCGATGATAGGAAGGCCCAGTTGTTCGTTAATAGGCAAGCGTATACCGCGTGAAGTACCGGGTAACATCTCGATAGAGCCTTTTCTGGCCAGAGCGCGCAAATGCTCTTCGGCGGCGTTGGGGGATTTAAAGCCCATTTTAGCGGCAATTTCCTGACGGGTAGGTGGAAACCCGGTTTCCGCAATATAGTCTTTGATGTAGTCAAGAATCTCTTGTTGCCGATTCGTCAGTTTAAGCATGATGGGGTTCCCAGCTCGGTTTGCATAAGATAACTGTAATTATATACAGTTATCTGGCGATAACAATAAAACTTTAGACTCTGCAGGAGAATCCAGGGCAAAAGTAGCTGGGGGGCAAAAATTGCCTCGACTAATTAAGAGAGGCTGTAATTCAGGGGGGCGACGGGAGCAGAGGAATGCACTAAGGCCGAAATCGGGCCAGTGGGGGACTATATGCTTGCGTTTAGCTATTTATAGTTGTCATCAATAGTAGCTATCGCTTGTAGTTGCTGACTGTCGCTAGAAAATCTGAAAATCATCCCCGAGATCCAGTGAATCCGGTTCCAGCTCGGATAATGCTCCTGACAAGTTGTCAGGGACTATGGTTTGATCGTTGTAGACCTGATCTTCATTATTGAGTTCGTATGGACTGCGCCAATCTTCCGGTGCTTCTGCTCTGGAAATATGAGACTCTTTCCAACCGCTGCGGTCATACTCACCCAATTCACCGTCAACCAGTTGATATTCAATGGCCCCGGTTTCTTCATCATAAGCTACTACTTCAAAAAGGCTTCCGCTTACTACATCCTGATACCAAGCGGAAACTTCAGGCACCAGTTTGTTCATCTTACTGTCTCCCTAAACAAATGGGGAATTAACTGCTTTATAGCTTCTTCTGAAAATAAAAGCTACGTTACAGCTGGTGAAAATATTCCTGTATCACGCCACTATAGTAAGAATTAATACGCAAAATAAAGCACTATTTTAACACCCGCTGCCATCATCTTTATTAATTAAGTTAATTAATAAATCTAAGCATCTGTACTAACTGATAAACTGGTTTTTGTCGGAGAGAAATTAACTTATGATATTCACTTCGGTTTTAAGGAATGATGAATGAAATTAGATAAAAAGAAGTCCGGTGCCTTGATGATGGATGTTGATGGTCTGACCATTACCGCACAGGAGTGCGAGCAAATTTCCCGACCCGAGGTGGGGGGATTAATTCTATTTGCCAGAAATTATGTTAACAAGAATCAATTGCGAGACCTGGTCGCCGCTATTCGCCAATGTAATCCCGATATTATTATAGCCGTCGATCAGGAAGGGGGTAGAGTGCAGCGTTTCGGTGACGGCTTTCTCCAGTTACCGGCACTCCACCAAATTGGCAAGCTTCATCATAAGGATTCTGCTGCCGGCCTTGCGGCGGCGAAGGAGTGTGGCTGGGTAATGGCGGTCGAATTGACTGATCTAGGCGTGGATATCAGCTTTGCTCCTGTACTGGACCTTTATAATGCCGACAGCCAGGTAATCGCGGAACGAGCATTTGCAGCAGACCCTGATGAAGTTATTGCGCTGGGAAAGGCATATATGGAAGGCATGGGTGAAGCCGGGATGTCGGCCTGCGGCAAGCACTACCCCGGGCATGGCACAGTGACAGCCGACTCCCATACGGATTTGCCCAGAGATGATAGAAGTTTTGAAGAGATACGGGCCGCTGACATGAAGGTTTTCGAAGCCTGCGCCGATAGCATGGCCGGGGTGATGCCAGCACATATTATTTATCCGCAGGTTGACGATGTCTGCGCCGGTTTCTCCAAAGTCTGGGTGGAGGGAATTCTTCGTCAACAACTGGGTTTTGATGGTGTAGTGTTCAGTGATGATCTGCTAATGATGGCTGCTCATTCCGCAGGCGCTATCGAAGAGCGGGCGGAACAGGCCTTGCAGGCTGGCTGCGACATGCTGCTTGTCTGCAATGATGCTGACAGCGCCTCGCAAGTACTAGACTGGCTAGCGCAGAGAAGCCACCCTGGAAGTGAACGAATAGGACGAATGCGCAGTAAATCTGCGCCCGGTTCTCTGGATTTTGGGTCCGATCGCTGGCTAAAAGCTGTAGAGATTGTGGCACAATTACACGCAATTGACTGAGCTGCGTCTACTCTGTCCGCTTATAAATATTATTGAAATGGCATCTAGCTGATTTTGAATAAAGTAAATAAATTTATTCAGATAGATAAAATCAAGAGGAAACAATGGCAGAAATATTTTCATTTGATAGCTTAGGGGAATTGAGCTGGGGCGCCGAATTGGCAGCCGCAGTCACTCTGACACTAATTGCGAGATATATCGCGGTACGCCTGTTAAAGGTGCTTGGGGAAAGGTTAGCGCAAACCAAGAACGTTTGGGACGATGCACTGTTCGATGCGGCCCGCGGTCCGTTGAGCTGGTTTATCCTGTTAATGGGTTTGTTCTGGGCTATCGATATCAGCGATGGCTATATGGGCGCGGAAATTTTTTCCTCTGAGAATCTGGAAACCTTCAGGCAGCTGACCTTTATCGCTTTAATCAGTCTGTTTTTGGTGCGCTTCGTAACGCTCGCTGAAGCGAGCATCATAAAGGACCTGAGGGAGAACAAAAATTCCGAACAAACCAGGGTAGACCCCACCACTTTGTATGCCTTGGCTAAATTGTTGCGATTGTCGATAATAATTTCAGCTGTATTGGTGGCCATGCCAACTCTTGGCATAGAGATTACCGCCTTGCTGGCTTTTGGCGGAGTTGGTGGCATCGCTGTAGGTTTTGCGGCTCAGGATCTATTGTCGAATTTTTTCGGTGGCCTTCTGATCTATCTGGACCGCCCTTTCGATATTGGCGACTGGATACGTTCCCCTGACCGGGACATTGAAGGCACTGTTGAATCCATCGGCTGGCGATTAACTGTGGTCAGGACCTTCGATAAGCGGCCACTGTATGTGCCCAACTCTGTTTTCAATACTCTGGCTCTGGAAAATCCTTCGAGGATGTCCAATCGCCGCATCAAGGAAACAATTGGCATTCGTTATCAGGATGCAGCCAAAATGCATGACATTGTCAAAGACGTAAAAAGCATGCTGCAGAACCATGAGGATATCGATGACACCCAAACCCTGATTGTAAATTTCAATGCCTATGCTGCATCGTCTTTGGATTTCTTTATATACACCTTTACGAAGACTACAAACTGGATTCGCTTTCACGAAGTGAAGCAGGATGTGATGCTGAAAATTATTGAGATCGTACACTCTCACGATGCCGACTTTGCATTCCCGACTACCACTCTCGAAGGAATAGACGGGCTTATCGCAGCGGGTCAGGCAAGTCATTAGATTCGCCGGAACCTAAGATGTCGGAAAAAATTTCAATAGAAAATCTGGAAGCAATTCGAAAGCGGGCTAGATGCCTGCTCACTGAGGAGCAGCTGGAAAAGGGGCTTGATAGAATCGCAGTGGATATTAGCCGCGATCTGGCGAGTAAGAATCCGATACTGATGTGTGTTATGAACGGCGGTCTTATCACCTCAGGTAAACTCGCCACGCGCCTGCATTTTCCGCTGCAGATTGATTATCTCCACGCGACCCGCTATCGAGACAAGACAAAGGGAGCGGGTTTGCAATGGCGTGCTTACCCGTCAACAAACCTCGAGGGCCGTGTGGTGTTATTGCTAGATGATATTTTTGATGAGGGCAGTACTCTCAAAAAAGTCATCGAATACTGCAGGCAGCAGGGTGCAAGTGAAGTACTAAGCGCTGTCTTGCTGGATAAGAAGCATTCCAGAAAAGTGACTGGCGTATCGGTGGACTTTATCGGCTTCGAAGTAGAAGACAATTATCTATATGGCTATGGTATGGATTATAAAGGTTATCTACGCAACGTGAATGGTGTTTATGCAGTAGATGATTCTGATTTGTAGATAACGGGGCCCTAGTTGATTGGATTTTCAATATTAGGAATTTAATCAATTAGAACCAGAGCAGGAATGCTGCTTAGGTATAGCGCTGGTTTTATAGTTCGGTCTTCCATAGCAGAAAATAATTCACGGTAATTATCCAGCTGCGGCTTATATCGCTGACGCTGCTGCTCTATGAAGTCTCTCTCTTCATTTCCGGGATTAACGGCGGTTTTGTAGTCGATTATCCAACGCACTCCATGGGGATCAATAAAAGTCCTGTCTATGATAAATTTCTCGGCGTAGAAGGGGGTCTGTCTTTGTACCTCAAGTTCACAAGCGCTGTCTTGCAGTCCTGAGTCAAAAATCCAGTTGTTTTCCTCGTCGGCCAGGCAATTGTCGAGCCCGGTTCGTATTTGTAGCAAAGCTTGCTCGCATTCTTCTTCGCTTTCGCTAATCTTGTCCAAGCGGGCGAGCCAATGAGTTCTTAATGATGCAATCAACTCTTCGTTCAGGGGCTGTTGAACATGAGTCTGTAAGGCTTCATGGATGAGCGTACCAATCATCGCCGCCATGGGGTTCTCCGAAGTTGCAGTATTATCGTTCGCATGACTGTCGTCCGGGCCTGACGCGTTCGGACCATTTAAATCTTCCAGTCTCTCGCCCATTTCTGCCAGAGATTGATCACTTAGCTGTAACGAATCAGTGAAGCGACGGGCTTGGTTTGCCGGAACACTCTTATTTGCACCCTCAACCTCATTCTTATGGGCGTTAGCATTTTCCATATTGTCTACTGTTAGATGGCTTTGCTGAACTAAGCTTGACTGCTGAAGCTCTGGCCAGATTCTCTTTAACAAGCCTTTACTTTCCAAGCTTGGCTCTCTGTTCTCGTCTTTATCGATCTTGACTGCGACGGTAGCCAATAAATGCACGGATTTCACCGCGCGAGTAATAGCGATATAGAGTAGGCGGGTGTCCTCAAGCAATGACTTATGAGATTTCTCGTGTCTTATAAGGCTGTACAGTGGATCGTCATCTTTTCCGGTAGGTGAGATTGCGCCGATAAACAATTTCTTCTCGCCGCGATGGTTCAAACGTTCGTGCCAGTTGATAAGTTCCTTGCGATCGCTAACCGGCTTTCTGTTTAGTCCGGGAATTATCACATGATCAAACTCCAGGCCTTTGGCTTTATGCATGGTGAGAATTTGTATGGTATTGCCGCCCTCGCTATCTGTTGAATCAGCAGCTGGCACGAAGGACTTCGATACTTTTTCTATGAACTCATTTACTCTGGTAAGACTGTATCCGACCTGTTGTTGCTCTAGCTGTTGAAATACCAGATCGATGCTGCTGCTTTCTTCGGGACTGTTTATTAAGTCCGGGCCCCGGAGCATTGTCCAAAGTTGTTCTAGCAACGTAGACAGGCTGATATGGAACCGCATGCTGATTGCGTAATTCACTACCTGCATAAAGCCTGTGAGGCGCTGGCGAGCGTCGCTGCTTAATCCTTCTATTTGATCCAGCTCTTGCAATGCAGAATACACGCTAAGAGGAAGTTCGGCTTGCTCTGCATAAATCTGTATTGAGAGCAGGTCGTCAAGGCTCAGTCCGCACCAAGGAGCGCGTAATATTGAGTGCCACGCAATCCTGTCTGTCAAATTAAGAACGGCCCGTAACAGACTTAGCAAATCCTCAATCACTGGCAAACAGGATAGCGGGTCGATCTCGGTAGACATCCATTGAATGCCTGCTTCACGTAAAGCCGGGGTGATTTCCTGTAAGTGAGACCTGCTACGAATCAGTATGGCAATGGAGGATGGCTTTTGCTCAGGTTCTTTGTTTTCCTCTTCACGAATAGACAAGATTGTCTCTACAAGCTTTTCTGCCTCAAGCAGTTTGGCATCACTAGAGCATTCCCGGTCGTGGAAAATCAGATCGGTGCTGACACTGCTGTGTTTAAGGCTCCGGTCCAGCGCTTTTTTAGTCGGGCTTGCTGGAGAATAGGGTACAGCACCTCTGGAAATGTTAGCGGTAGCGGGGAATGCCGATTGAAACACATCGTTTACCCACTCTACGATGTAGGCCTGGGAACGGAAATTGGATTGCAGAGTAAGAGGAGTAAGTTTTATGTCACCTATGCCGTGCTCTCTGACATCCAGATAGATGCCGACATTGGCATTACGAAAACCATAGCAGGATTGCATTGCATCGCCAACCACAAAAAGGGTCTTACCGTCATTTTGCTGCCAGCCCTCTGTTAGCTGTTTAAGTAAATCCAGCTGTAGTCCCGAGGTATCCTGAAACTCATCTACAAGAATGTGGCTGATCTTGTGATCCATAGCCAATGCCAGCTCCGTGGGGGAGTCAGCGGCGCCTAAAGCAATGCTGGCGGCTGCTCCTGCCTGGGTGTGATCGATGAGCCGACGATTCCTGAAGGCCAGTAGTAATTGTTGGGAGAGGTTGCTTAACACCTGAGTTAGAGCGGAAAGCAATTGCCATTGCTCCGCCTCATAGGCAGGGTCGGGAAGCAACTTCAAATAGTGTAAAGCTTCGAGTAACTCCTGGTTTTTCGGGCAAGAGAATGATTCGCTTAATAATTTTGCCTTTACTTTCATCTGGGCACAGAGCGCACCGAATTCGGCATCGTCTTGTTTGGGCGGTGGAAAACCTACAGTAACGTTATAAGAGGAGCGCAATTTAGGTTCCGAACTTTTGGTGAGCAGCAGATTAAGTATCTGACTCCACTCCGTCATGCCTGCGGCGCTGGAGCCCGGTAGCTCGCTGAGTCCCATAAAATCTTCATTGCCTGGCAAATTACTTCCGGAAAAATTCCTTAGTTCGAGTATCTGCGCTTCGTAGGGAAGAAGAAGCTCTACGGCATCTAGGACAGATTCATCGATAAGTTCCTGAAGATTGCTTTGCAAATAATTACGCGCATCATCCAGTGAAGCCTTTAAGTCCAGAATATAGGAGAACCATTGATCCCTGTTGCCCAATAGATTAATCAGCAGTTTTTCAACTCTGTTGAGATCATTATCCAGGAACCACAGCAATTGCTGCACAGAGTCAGCTAGTTCCCCCTTGCCATTTAGCTCAAGCAATGTGGCCCTGGCGGCATCGGTAAAACACTCCTGCAACTCGGTACTGATGTTGTCTGCTCCACCGAGGCTGGATTGTATTGGAAGCTGTCTGGATAAATAGAGACAGAATGAATCAATGGTCTGGATACGAAGTCGTGAAGGATTGGCAAGAATTTCCCATTCTCGGGAGTGGTTTTGTTCCAACACCTTACTGGCAATTTCGAAACGTTTGATTTCAAGCGGATCGCTCAGATTCCGAGCCTCTGTATCTGAAAGGCTATTGGCCCATGCAATGGCTTCGGTGATTCTATTGCGCATCTCGCTGGCGGCCTTGCGGGTAAATGTAATGGCCAGCACTTCTTCAGGCTCAGTTACAAGGGCAAGCAGATTCAAATAGCGCAGGGTTAGCAGTTCGGTCTTGCCGGACCCGGCAGGCGCTTGAACGATGCAGGAGTGCGAAGTGTCCAGCGCTAGGTCACGGTGCTGCTGATCCACTGGCGGAGAGTTACTCATATAAATCCCCGTCTTCGCCATCAGCATCGTCCGATAGATCAAATTCCCTGTTAAGTTCCCGAATACGACACAAAGGGTTTAGTTTGCAATAAGTGCATGTTGAAGGGGGGTTAATCGGATCGACCCGGGCCTCTCCCCGGCTGAAGTCTGTAGCCAGTTGGGTAACTCTTTTTGTCCAGTGCTGTGTGTATTCCTGCCAGTCTATTTCCTTGTTGTTTTTCGAGGTATAGGATTTGTTCTGAGGGAAGAAGCTATCATTGTGATTGATACCGGAGTATCCGATTTTTTCAGCGTTGAGATGAGCTATAGCGATAGCGGATACATCTACAGCTCCGTCTTTATTGTTGTCATCATTATTGCTTGCTTGCTGTTGCAGGAAGTCATTGCTGGCGGCTACGTAGTAAACTGGTAACTGCATGTCCGAAGGGCGTTCTTTTAGCCAATCGGCTTCGGGAAAGGCTTTCTTGCCTGTTTTGTAATCTATTAGTGCAAAAGAACCGTCTGCCAACTTATCAATGCGATCGATCTTCAGATTAAGCTTGACGAGTTTTTCATCAGTGCCCGCATCTTGAGGCCGGGGAAGATCCCAGCTTTGTTTTTGCTCCTGGGCAACTGTTGTAAACTCGGGCCTTTCAATTTCCTCATTGAGAAAGCGGCTATAGAGACTTTCTATACGTTGTTGTTCAATTTCTGCGTATCTCGGGCTTACAATTTCAGGAAACTGTTGGGTCAAGTAAGTGACTGCCTGTGCTGCCGAGCTGCTAACTAATTGTTCCCGGGCTTGTTGGTTCAATGTGGCAAGGTCATTCCTCCCGGCTATCTCCTTGTACATAAACTCCAGGCCAATATGAATCGCAGTACCACGGGCTTTTGCTGAAAGCCCGTATTGAAACTCCTCCAACTCCTCGCTGTGCAAGCGATGATTTGCGAAAGATCTAAAAGGGCAGTCCGATTGGTCACTAATTATGCTATGGCCACCTACGCCTCGCTCAGTGCTTCTAAGGGCAGGTTTTCCGTCTTCTATAACTTGGTACAGCAAAGCGGGTAGTTTTTCTGCTGCTAGGGTATGTTCTTCTTCAACTTTCTCTTGCGCCCGTAATCCGGCTATAGAATGGCTGGGCCGAAATTCCTGATCATCAGCAAACCTGTGATAGCTCGCAGTCACACTGGTTTTTGCAGAACGACACAGGATATGAAATTGTTGAGTTGCTATCTGGTGTTGAATTTCTCCAGTCGCACCTGGTATACAAAGTTCTTTTTGTAATTGAAAAGGTAGAAAGGCTGAAGGCTTGGCTTCTCCCGGCCAGTTCTTGTCATTAAAATTCAGAAACCAGATATGGTCAAACTGCAAGCCCACAGCTTCAGTCGGACTCAACAGGGATACCTGACAAGCCTTATTGAAAGCAGAGCCTTCATTCCTGCCATGGGTTAGGGATTTCAATTTGTGCAACGCAGTGTTCACGTCTACTTTGCCAAGAATCCGGCTACACTGTGCAAACTCTTCCAGGATTCTATGCCATGCCTTAAGAGAATCGCGGTCGCCTCTGCTGAGTTGTGTGCCTGGCCAGGATATGGCTTCCAGTTGTTTGCTGAACAGCTCGCTCCATTGGCGTGATGTGAGTGATTTGCCATGGCTTCTCTGTAGCGATTGAATCTGAAGAATGGATTTTGCAAGTTCCGGGCAATGATAGGACCTGTTATGCCTTCCCATGATTTCTATGAGACTGCTTGTTTTTATCGAGCTGTTGATTGAGCCGCGCAGGTAACGCTCCAGTTCTATCCTGCGGCCCATCTCTTTTCCGGATTCCCCTGTCGATGCAGTTGTAGTGTTTTCTTCCGAAAACTTCCCAGCCATGAATGGCGACTGCAGCAAGCTGCAAAATTTCTCGCTGTCCTGTAGCTCTTTGTTGAATGCCAAAATCTGAAAAGCCGAGTAGACCAGGCCAGTCTCGAATGCCGGATCATCGGAAGTCGACTTATTCACTGTCTGAAAGTGACTGGGAAGCAAATTGGAAGAAGCTGAAGGATTGTTTTGTAAGGCTAAAAGCCTTTCCAGTTTGCGGCGTTGCTCATCGTCGATGTTGCTAATAATCCCTAGATGAAAATCACGACTCTCTGATTGAAATGTTAGCGCCCAATTCGCACATGTCTGTAATTCTTCATCGGCGCCATTAAATGCTACTTGCACGGGCTCATTGCCGCTGTCGCTGTCCAGCAAGTCTACAGCTAGAACCTTTCTACTCTGGGCGTCGTCTAGAGCTGACAGGCTGTCGAATAATTGCTGGTACAGGGCTGGTGTCTGAAAGAAATTTACCAACAGAACCTTCTTCGGTATTAGATCTCTTGCATGTTTCAGTAGTGAAGATATTTCCCTCACTGCATCAACCAGAGGAATTAATTTGTGCTTACTGCATAATTGTTGAAAAGAATTCTGCCATTGAGTATAGATGGCAACATCGCTTATTGTCTGAAAATGTCGTAGCCGGAGTTGATCTTCATTAACAGAGTACTGGGCAAGATCTTGATATGACCTCGCCAATTGAGAGGCGGTTTCTTCCGGGTTTAGCAGGGGGTACTTATGGAGGGAGTCTTCAACAACGCTGCTCCACAAAATAAATTCTTCACTGCGATTAACTATAGTTCTTTCACTGCATGGTCTTACGCCACGGCTGGCCAGTAACTGCCAAAGCTCTTTTATCCATATATCAACAGGTTTGAGCTGCGGAGCGATCCAACTGATGTTGTCTTGTTTTGAAGCATAATCATCGTTGAGGGCTGCAGCGATACGGTTATTTGGTGTAAGCAATAGTGAGCCGCAGGTCATTTCCTGAAAAACCGTACTGCTGTCTAGACGTTGTACGCTCACTTTTGCTTGCCACTCATGCCGATATTGAATCCGTGTTCTCAGCAACAATATCTATATGGGATGCCCAGTTCATAAATTCTTCACTGCTTCCTCTAAATACAATGCGGGCCATTTTTTTATTCATCTGGTACTCATACATAGGGTCGTAATAATCCGTCAGCAACTGACTTATCCAAAGCCTGTGAAGATCGGTATCGCCGTTTTGTCGCTGTACTTCCAAGGCATCCTGCATCTGGGAACTTATCAATTTATAAGCATCTCCCCCAAGTCGTTTCTGAATGCGTGACAGGCAGCCGCTTAGGAATTCAGAGAAACCCGAGAAATGCGCAGCAGGGTCGAGGCTCTCAAAATCCCTTAAATTGGAGATAATATAGTCGTTCAAAATTGTGTTTACTCTAAATTCCAGCGATTCCTCGATCATGGCAATAGGTGATTGACTCATCTTTTGGTGGAGTATTACCGGGACAGACAGAGAGCCGATTGCGCGACTTTCATCTTCCAGGAAAACTTTGTTCCGGCCAGCGGTGGATTCAAGTTTAAGCAGGGCGATGGCAAGATTGTTCTCGAAGTCGATTTGCGATGGCTGCGGTTGCGCTCTTCGGCCAAAAGCAGAGCCGCGATGATTCGCCAAACCCTCGAGATCGATTTTACTCTCGAGGCTGTTAAGGAGGTGAGTTTTGGCGCTGCCGGTTTTGCCGCCGATAATGACACAACTGTTTTGCTCGCTGGACTTCTCTATCTGTTTGATCAGGTAATTTCGCATGGCCTTGTAGCCACCCTCTATCAGGGGGATATCAACACCTTCGGCGGCTAGCCATTGCTGAACTGTCTGCGATCTTAAGCCGCCTCTGAAGCAGTACAATAACGCAGGGGGATTGTTGCCTATAAACTTGAGCCAGGCCTGCAGTCGCTGTTGCCTAACTTCACCCGATACAAGTTTGTTGCCTATCGCGATGGCTTCCTGCTGTCCGGACTTTTTGTAGGTCTTGCCGACTTCTTCACGTTGTTTGTTGTCCAGCAACGGCAAGTGGGTAGTGTTTGGAAAAGCGCCACGTTCAAACTCTATCTCAGCGCGAACATCCAGCAGCGGAGTGTCGGAGAGAAATATGTCATTAAAAGCTGATTCAGGGATTGAGTGCGGCATTCGGCTAGATTAGTGTTGTAGTAGACCCTTTAGGTACCACTAAGTGTATCATTGGGTCAGACCATGCCCTAGAGAGATTAACAAGGCATTCCGGCGAAGTTTATTGCTGATAATCGGTATAATGATGGATTCTCCAAGCCCCGAACAATTGCTACGTAATATCAAGAGCCCGCAACCGGCTCCTGTTCACCTCTGGGACCCGCCATTCTGCGGTGATATGGACCTGAGAATTGCTCGTGATGGCAGTTGGATACATGAGGGCAAGCCCATTCGAAGACTGTCGATGATTCAGCTGTTCGCGTCGGTGCTAAAGCTGGAGGGTGGTGATTATTATCTGGTTACGCCGGCAGAGAAAGTCCGCATACAGGTAGAAGACTGCCCGTTTGTGGTAACAGAAATGGACTTGGGGTTGTCAGGTGGCCAGCAGCGACTGAAATTCTCCACAAATACTGGCGAAGTAGTGTATGCCGGTGAAGAGCATCAGCTCAGCATGGGCGAAAATCCGGATAGTGGAGAGCCTCACCCTATTGTTCACATACGCAGCGGCTTGAATGCACTGTTGAACCGCGCGGTGTTCTATCGTCTGGTTAACCATGCCGAGCACAGAGACGTTGGCAGGGAGCAGGTGCTGGGGATTGAAAGTGATGGCGTATTTTTTCAGCTGGGCGATCAGCCGGAGAGCCCATAGCGCTCCCTGAGGCTGGGTTTTATCCTTTCTCAAACCCTTTATTCTGGTTGACCTGAACAGGCAAAAACGGCATTATTGCCACCTTTTTTTAGCAGGGTAAGGCCAGTTCTTTCGGTACTTCCATAAATCCATACACTTTGAAACTTATTGGAGAATCCATGAAGATTCTTGTTGCAATCAAGCGGGTGGTCGATGCCAACGTAAAGGTCAGGGTTAAATCTGACGGTACCGGTGTTGATCTAAGCAATGCAAAGATGGCGATCAATCCTTTTTGCGAAATCGCTGTAGAAGAAGCAATTCAGATGAAAGAGGCAGGGGCTGCTGAAGAAGTAATCGCGATCTCTATCGGACCACAGGCATGTCAGGAGCAGATCAGAACGGCTTTGGCTCTAGGATCAGACCGAGGAATACTGGTTGAGACAGACGACCAGGTCGAACCTCTGGCAGTAGCTAAAGTTCTCAAGGCTGTAGTGGAGAGAGAGGGGATCGATCTAGTGGTTCTCGGGAAGCAGTCTATTGATACAGATAACAACCAGGTTGGACAAATGCTGGCTGCCCTGTGTGACCTCCCCCAGGGAACATTCGCCTGTAATGCCGAGCTGAAAGAAGGAAAGATAGAAGTTACCCGCGAAATAGACGGCGGTGAGCAAACAGTTCTTCTGGATTTGCCTGCGGTAGTAACAACCGATTTGCGTCTCAATGAGCCGCGCTACGCTTCTTTGCCCAATATTATGAAGGCCAAGAAGAAGCCAATCGACATTACAAACCCGTCCGAGTTGGGCGTAGATACCAGTTCCAATCTCAAAACTCTAAACGTTGTAGCACCTGCGGAACGGTCGGCTGGTGTCATCGTGGAGACTGTTGAAGAATTGGTTAATAAACTTAAGACTGAAGCTAAAGTTATATAGGTGGTAGACATGTCAATATTGGTACTCGCTGAACACGATAATAGTTCACTAAAATCCGCCACTTTAAACACCATCACCGCGGCTCAGGCTATCGGTGATGATATTACTGTACTGGTGGCCGGCAGCGCTTGTCAGGATGCTGCTAACGCAGCAGCTCAAGTATCTGGCGTAAGCAGGGTGGTTGTGGCCGATTCCGCTTCCTATGAACATCAACTACCGGAAGCCATCGCTCCCCTAGTGGCAGAGCTTGGCAAAGAGTGTTCACATATCCTTGCTGCAGCTACTACTAGCGGTAAGAACGTATTGCCAAGAGTGGCAGCGCTACTGGATGTTGCTCAGATTTCAGACATTGTGGAAGTAAAATCAGCGGACACATTCATACGGCCTGTGTATGCAGGTAATGCCATGGCTACTGTTCAATCTGCTGATACCGTAAAGGTAATCACCGTTAGAACCACGGCTTTTGCCGAAGCCGAAAGCGGTGGGTCTGCAGCAGTCGACGCCAGTGATTTTATTGTTGATCAAAGCAAATCATCTTTCGTCAGCGAACAGCTTTCTGTTTCTGAAAGGCCTGAACTGACTTCCGCTTCGATTGTAATTTCCGGTGGTCGTGGCATGCAGAATGGCGAAAATTTCGTGCTGCTGGAGAAGGTCGCTGACAAGCTTGGAGCGGCAATAGGTGCGTCCCGTGCAGCGGTCGATGCGGGTTTTGTCCCTAATGATATGCAAGTTGGTCAAACCGGTAAGATTGTTGCGCCCGATCTTTACATTGCCGTAGGTATCTCAGGGGCCATCCAGCATCTTGCAGGGATGAAAGACAGCAAAGTGATTGTTGCAATAAACAAGGACGAAGAAGCGCCAATTTTTCAGGTAGCAGATTATGGTCTTGTGGCAGATCTGTTTGCAGTGCTTCCCGAATTAGAAGCTGCTTTGTAAACGTTTTACTCAGCAGTTTATATTGCTCGCGAAAAGCCCGCTTAAAGCGGGCTTTTTTGTTTCTTTCTCTCTTTATACCTGTTCGGTCTTTACCAGCAGCTTAAATTAGATAGGTCGCTGTCCGAAACGAAACTCTGTCTATTCAGATGAAGAGCCGTCACCCTGATTTTGCTGCTGTTTGCGCTTCACTTCTCTTGGATCGTTGGGCGCTCTGCCTCCACTAATCACCGGCGCTGGTGTCGAATCTGGCTTCGCCGCTGCCGGAGCAGGGGTAGGCGCAGGAGTAGGTTTTGCTTCCTGTTTTGGCGCAGGCGGTGTTGTGGGCGTCGCCGCTGGAGCTACTGCGAGAGGAGCAGCAGGTGCGGGTTTCTCTGTCGCTTGCTGTCTTGCTGGCTCAGTTCGGTTTCCGTTTTGTGTTGCCTCAGGTTTTGCATCACTTTTTGTTGGTGCTTGTGGCGCTGCTTTCTGTTCCGCCGGTTTTGCTTCAGCTGCAGATTTGGTCTCTGGCTTTACCTGAGAACTTGCTGCTTCTGATTGCTGTGGCTTGTTTTCCACCGTTGTCGGCTTTGTCTGCGGCGCTACATTTTCATCACTGGTTTCACTCTTTTTTTCTTTAGTGCTACTGGAGTCATTAGCCGTGGTTGCTGCCCTCGTCTGCTGGACCGGATTGGATGCCTCTGTTGAATTTAATGGTGCTGCAGGGGATGCAACCGGCTCATTGTCATTCACCGATGCTGCTACATTGCCATTAACGTCACCGTTAGGATTCTGCTGAGTATTGTCATTGGAATTTGCTGCTATCTCATCATTGCGCTCAGGTCTTGGACCCCGCCTTCGTTGATTGGTATTACGAGGCCGCTTGTTAGCAGGTCGACGCTGATTTTGTGACTTCTCTTCACCAGATTCGGACTGACCTTGTTGGGATTGTGGTCTGGATTGATTCTGCTTACGCTTGTCATTCCGGCCTTGCTCCTTGTTCTGATTGCGATTCTGGCTTGAACCACGCCCCTGATCTTGTCTTTGCTTGTTTTGGTCTTCTCCGGACTTATTGCCACCTTGTGGACGTCGTTGTTGACCTGATTGCTTTCGAGCACCACTACCGCGGCCCTCGTTGTTTCGACCCTGAGAACTTCCACGGGACTGTTGACCGCCGCGGTTATTCCGATTGTTCTGGCGGTTACGATTGCGATTCTGCTGAGGTTTGCCTTTTTGGAAAGGCTTGTCTGATTCTGAAGAACCGAATAACCCGCCTAACCAGGAGAAGAAGGATGCCAAGGCGCCTTTCTTCGGAGGAGGAGTTCGTTCAGCTGGTACATTGCTTACTGAAGGCTTCTGTACAGCCGGCTTTTGAGCTTCCTGCGGCTTAGTATTCGGAGCTGGCTCGGCCACAGTAATTGCCTCAACCTCATAGGCTTCGGCTTGCTGGTTTAATCCGGTAATCTCAAAGTGAGGAGTTTCCAGTTCAGGGTTGGCTACAATTACAACTCGGGTTTTGCTCTGTTGTTCAATTTCAGACAAAACAGAACGTTTTTCGTTAAGCAGGTACGATGAAACTATCAAAGGAACTGTCGCTTTAACTTCCTGGCACTTCTGCTTGTTTGCTTCTTCCTGAACGATTCTGAGGATTGATAGAGACAGGGATTCAACATCACGAATGCTTCCCTGACCGCTGCAACGAGGGCAAACAATAGCGCTGGTTTCACCCAAAGAAGGGCGCAGACGCTGACGTGACATTTCAAGTAGACCGAATCTGGAGATACGTCCTACCTGCACTCGCGCACGATCGGCCTCAAGAGCATCACGCATACGATTTTCAACTTCACGCTGATTGCGGTTGGAACTCATATCGATAAAGTCGATTACAACCAGTCCGCCCATATCCCTCAAGCGAAGTTGGCGAGCGATTTCATCCGCGGCTTCGAGGTTGGTATTTAGTGCCGTTTCTTCAATGTCCGCACCGCGGGTAGCTCTTGAAGAGTTAATATCGATAGAGATCAAGGCTTCGGTAGGGTCGATAACAACCGAACCACCGGAAGGAAGTTTTACTTCACGTTCGAATGCACTCTCGATCTGGCTTTCTATCTGGTACCGATTGAACAGAGGCAGTTTGTCGTTATAAAGCTTAATCCGGTTCTCATACTGGGGCATGACTTGCTTGATGAAGTTGATAGCCTCTTCATAAGATTCCTCAGTATCAAACAGCACTTCACCGATATCTTTCCGCAGATAATCCCGGATAGTACGGATAATTACGTTGGATTCCTGATAGATCAGGAACGGAGCAGATCGCTCGCCACTGGCATCCTGAATCGCTTGCCACAGGGATAACAGGTAATCCAAATCCCATTGCAGTTCCTGAGGGTCTTTGCCCACACCGGCGGTACGCACAATCATGCCCATGCCGTCGGGTATAGTAAGGTCGCGCAGTGCTTCTCGCAGCTCAGAGCGGTCATCGCCTTCGATTCGTCGGGAAATGCCACCAGCTTTGGGGTTATTAGGCATAAGCACCAGATAGCGACCGGCCAGGCTAATATAGGTAGTCAGTGCAGCACCTTTATTGCCGCGCTCTTCTTTCTCAACCTGAACAATTACCTGTGTTCCCTCAGGGATGAGTTCCTTGAGGTTGCCACGCTCTTTGACGTCTTTCGCATAGTATTGCCTTGAAATTTCTTTCAATGGCAGGAAACCATGACGCTCGGCGCCAAAATCGACGAAGGCTGCTTCCAGACTCGGCTCTACCCGGGTCACTTTTCCCTTGTAGATGTTGGCCTTCTTCTGGATGCGGGTACGGTTTTCAATGTCCAGATCGTATAAACGCTGTCCATCGACGAGGGCAACACGAAGCTCTTCTTCCTGTGTTGCGTTAATAAGCATTCTTTTCATAGTAGGTTCACTTTCTGTTTAACCAGATAAGTAAACTCAGGGGAGGGTATTCTAGGGGGCTGTACTGAAGCTTTAGCATGATTAGCCTCGGCATTCAGTGCAATGCAAAACTCTTGAAACAAGCTCTTGGAGCGACGAAAGCTGCCCTAAGTAAACAACAATTTAAACTAACAATAGTCAGATCCAACCGGCTTCGCGGTAAGCTAATGGCAGTGTTCCATGACTAAATCTTTTGTTTCGGCCTTTCGGCCCGTTCATATAATTCGTTGTTTTTAATGAAATAATTCTTGTTTATCGTGCTGTTTTGCAATCTTTCCCGATAATGACTGGCTCGTGGCGCAGTGAAGTCGGGGCCTTCGAATAGGAATTCCTGAGTTATCCGGTTTTATACCTGGTCATGCACTAGTGCATGACAACAAAATATCGATTTAATGTAATGGCAAGTCTGGTGCTATCTGCTCGAGAGCTCCTGATAAAAAGGGAGTCTGGAGTCTTATGAAGCGATAAACCTGCCTCTGTGACCATTTAAGCGGCCAGTAAACGAAACTCTTTATGCCCCATGGAATCATTAAGTGATTCATGACTGCGGAATTTCGCTGATTTACCACCGGCATTTGGGCCGTTGCGGGCAAATCACGGTTCATGGATATTATCCATAAACACAGGCGGTGAAATATAACAGTAAAATAGGGGGGACTCAAACAATCAGCGCTATTTTTTCTCAAAAAAACAATAACCTGCATAATGTTTTAGAACTACTTCCAGTAAGGATGATATTGCTGAGCTTTATAGGAATTTTATATTCACTACCTTACGCACACCCGGTTGCCAAACCTAAAGCCCTGTGGTTAAAATAGCCTCCCACGTGGCTTTGCCGGTACAAAGGCACAAAAATCAATGAGATAGCTGGCAAACTGAGTGATTTACATAAAAATCAACGCTTAAGTAGTATACAGTCAGTTGGCTGAGAAAAATAATAACAACAATTAAAAACAAGCGAACAGCAATGAACGGGGTAGAGTGATGACTATTTATTTCTATTGCCGTACTTCCGAACTGGAAGCGGTTATGGATTCCGATGAGTTGGAGACAATTCTCGAGCCGGAGCTGTTGGCTATTCAGACATACTGTCTGAAGCAAAGCTGGTTTATGACAGAATCACTGAAAGATACCAACTGCAATTGGGGGCAAGAATTTGTCAAACGGGATGCCGGTAGCAAACTAGTGTCAGTATTAAACCCGGGCGACATAATTCTTTGCAGCAAGATCGAGCGAATCTGCAGTACCAGTCAGGAAGTATTGAGACTCATCTCCTTGCTTCAGGAAAAATCAGTAAAGCTGCATATTGTCGAGCTGGATGGCGACCTAACCGATCCGGACTTGCAGGTGAACTTTCAGCAGATTGCCGATGTCTTTTCCTCATTGGAGAAGCGCAAGTCTGCCGAAAGAATTCGTGGCGTTAAACAGCGCCAAAGAAAGCAGGGCAGATATCTCGGCGGAAGTCGTCCATTCGGGTATATGATTCACGAAAATGGTCGTCTCATTGAAAACCCTATGGAACAGCGCGTGCTTAAGCGAATCGTTGAGCTGAAAAAGCAGGGCAAATCACTAAGAGCGATATCCAGCGAGGTATCCACACCCGTCATGCCCATTAGTTTTAAAACCGTGCAGAGGCTTCTACAGCGCTACGCCGAGCAAATGTAGCGCCAGATGATTAAGCCGTTTTCACTGTTTGTCGGACTGCGCTACACACTCACTCGAAAACGCAATTTCCTCCTGTCTTTTGTCTCACTCATCTCTATGCTGGGGGTGAGTCTGGGCGTGTTGATTCTAATTGTTGCGCTATCTGTAATGAATGGTTCTATCGGAACCATGCGCAACGAAGCACTCAAGTCAGTTCCCCATGTGACTATGAGTTCAGCTGCCATTGATGAGAACTGGCAACTCTATGCAGAACATGCCAATGCCGACGCTAACGTATTGGCCAGCGCTCCCTTTCTTGAAGCCGAAGCAAATATCCGTTACCAGGGCATTAACAGCTTTATAAATATCAGAGGTGTATCGCCGTCACTGGAATCTCAAGTGATAAGCAATCCAGGTAAGCGTTACCAGGACTTGATGAGTTTGCTGGAGAATACAGAAAACGGAATTATTCTTGGTTCCCAATTGGCAGCCAGTCTTGGTATATATGGGTCGGCAGAACTCAGCCTGACCCCACTTAATAGTTTATTGGAGCGGGACCTGTCTGCGGCACAGGGGTTTACGGTTGTAGGCTTTGCCGATTTCGGTTTTTACGGGAATGGCTCTACCGCATTAATCAACCTCCGGCAGGCCGAATTATTATTTATCGATGACGCGGCCGCGAATATCAGCCTGCGGCTCAAGGTGGCGGATATTTTCGCGGCTGAGACTGTCGCCAATCGAATCCTTTCCGACAATTTCGATGGGGCAGCTGACTCTCCAATAATCATCCCATGGAATGAAGCTCAGGCCAGTCTGTTTAACGCACTTAGTATGGAAAAAATTCTCACCAGCTTTATGCTTTTAATGATCGTCATGATAGGGGCGGTCAATATCGTTTCTACACTGGTAATGGTGGTGTCGGAGAAGAGTGCAGATATCGCTATTTTGCGAACCATGGGCGCCAGCCGGGGCATGATATTGCGGATATTCATTGTTCAGGGCTTGATCGCCGGCGCGCTGGGCACGCTAATCGGGGCTGTGCTTGGTGTGATCCTTGCCACGAATATCACCGCGTTAAGCCTGCTGGTGGAGAGAACGATAAACGGAGTGTTCGAAGGTGCAAATGTGTATTTAATATCCCATCTGCAAACCACTATTGTCTGGAGTGAAGTAGTATTAGTGTGTGTAGCGGCTCTGCTTATCAGCTTTCTGGCTACACTTTACCCGGCCTATCGGGCCAGCCGAATTCAACCGGCCGAAGTTTTGAGATACGAATAATGTCGAGTTGTAATTCCGAGCAACACAGCGAGCCAGGTCATGACTGAATCGATAGCAGTATTGGCCTGCGAAAATATCAGCAAAACCTATTCCCAGGGCCCTCAGGAAGTTCAGGTCTTGAGTGACGTTAATTTGCAGGTTGCCGCTGGCGAGCAAATAGCCATTGTTGGGAGTTCCGGATCCGGCAAAACCACCTTGTTAAATCTGTTAGGAGGGCTGGACTTGCCTAGTGCGGGCCTGGTGCAGATAGCCGGGAAGAATGTTGCTGAGCTGTCGGAAACAGAACGGGGCGCGCTGAGAAACAAGTATCTTGGGTTCGTCTATCAATTCCACCATTTGCTTGGGGAATTCACCGCGTTAGAAAATGTTTGTATGCCATTGTTGATTGCCGGTATGAGCCTCGAGTCTGCAGAAAAAAAAGGCAAGGCGATTCTGGAAAAGGTCGGCTTACAAGAAAGAGAAGAACATAAGCCCTCGGAGCTATCCGGTGGCGAGCGGCAGCGGGTGGCTATAGCTCGCGCATTGGTTACCGACCCGAAATGTGTATTGCTGGATGAGCCAACTGGTAATCTCGATCGACACACTGCAGCAGGCATTCATGAATTGATGTCGGAACTCAACAAATCCCTGAATACCAGTTTTATTGTTGTAACCCACGATGAAGCTTTGGCGAATTCCATGCAAAGGAAGCTCACACTGGCAAATGGCAGCCTCCATGAGTAAGCGCATGAGTAACGGCAACGGTTCGCTGCCTCGCTATATAGCAGCGCGCTACATAAGTGCGGGCAAGCGCAGCCATTTGGTTTCCTTTATGTCAGCCATATCGGTAGGCGGCCTGACCCTGGGTATCGCCATTCTGATTATCGTACTTTCGGTAATGAATGGTTTCGACCGGGAGATGCGTGAAAATGTACTCGGTATAGTGCCCCATATAACCTTAAGCACCGAAGAATTACTCAGCCAAAGCAGCTGGCGGGAAATTGAATCGGTAGTGCTGGAAAACCCTGATGTAGAATCTATCACGCCGTTGATTGAGCTGGCGGGCGTTGTCGCCGCCAATTCCAGTAGCAAGGGCGTATTGATTAACGGCATCGATGCAAATTCGGAGCTACAGTCTTCTGCTCTGGAAAGATTTATGAGAGAGGGAAGTCTGGCGGCCCTCAACAACAGCCGTTGGGGTGTTGTTCTGGGAGAAACACTTGCCAACAGGCTCGGTGTGCAGCTGGGGGAAACGCTCGATATTTTTTCACCCAATATTTCACTTAATCCCATTACACCACTTGCCACCTTTAAGCGTTTTACTTTGGTGGGAGTTTACAGGGTAGGGACTCAGGAGCTGGACAGTAATCTGGTGATGATAAATCTTACCGCCGCAAAGGCTCTATTCAGAATCAGGTCGCCTTACAATTCTATTAGAGTACGTACTGTAGATGTATTATCCGCAGAGAAAGTACGCGTGCAATTGAGTTCTGTTTTGCCGCTTGAAATTCGCAGTCAGTCATGGATAGCAACGCTGGGAAATATTTACCAGAATATCCAGTTTTCCCGCACAATCATTAGTTTCATGTTGTGGCTTCTAATCTGTGTGGCGGCTTTCAATTTGGTGGTCAGCTTAATCATGATCGTTCGGGACAAAAAAGGGGATATTGCAATCCTACGCACCCTCGGTGCGAGCCCCGCAACTATAAACCGAATATTCATGTGGCAGGGCTGTCTGATAGGACTTATTGGCATCGTAACAGGTGTCATCCTCGGCATCATCGGCTCACTTAATGTGAGTCGTTTCGCTGCCTTCATCGAAGAAAGATTTTCCCTGCAATTACTGAATGCTGAAGTCTACCCAATTGACTTTCTTCCTTCGCAAATAAATCCAATGGACATTGCCGGAGTAATCGTAGGCGTCCTGTTACTATCCTTGCTGGCCACAATCTATCCAGCCTCAAGAGCGGCGGCTATTCAGCCAGCAGAAGCGCTTAGAACAGACTGATTTTCGTTCTGCTTGGCTTTTTTCGAACGGCTTACTAAGCTTTACGGGGCAGGTGTGTGCTAGAGTTAGCCCCCGATTATTTGGAGGAACGACGTGGTAGAAATTATACGGGCAGGTGGTCTGCTCATGATTCCAATAGTTTTATGCTCGATCATAGCTATTGCTATCATTATTGAGCGCTTCTGGACGCTGAGTTCATCCCGTACAACACCCAAGTACGTGCTGGCTCAAGTTTGGACCTGGCTAAAAAACAATCAACTGGATTCTGCAAAGCTACGTGAACTTCGTTTGTCTTCACCTCTTGGTCAGGTTTTAGCAGCCGGGTTGGTGACATCAAAATATGGCCGGGCGGCAATGATCGAAAGTATCGAACAAACTGCAGCGCTGGTAATCCACGATATGGAGCGCTACCTCAATACTCTGGGCACCATCGCTGCCATCACGCCATTACTGGGTCTATTGGGCACGGTGGTGGGCATGATAGACGTGTTTAGCGAAATAATGTTGCAGGGAACAGGAAATGCGAATGCGCTAGCAGGTGGTATTTCCCAGGCTTTGATCTCTACCGCCGCCGGCCTTACTGTTGCTATTCCGACGTTTATGTTCCATCGTTTCTTTACTCGTCGGGTCGACTCGCTGGTTCTGAACCTCGAGCAGGAGTCAATAAAGCTTGTGGATGCGCTGCATAGTGACCGCAAGGTCGAGCTGAAATAAGAGGCCCGAGCAACATAAGTTAGAACTGGGCCAGAAGCCCGGTAGTTGGAATAGATTTAGAAATACAGGTTATGAAAGAATGAAATTCAAGCGCTCAAATCGCGATGAGCTATCCATTAATATCACACCACTAATCGATGTGGTCTTCCTGTTATTGATCTTTTTCATGGTTACAACCACATTCAGCAAGGAAACCCGGTTGTTGGTAAATCTTCCTGAGACAAATGTCGAAGCGGCAGAAGCGGAGGCCAGCCAGATAGAAATCATTGTCTCCAGGGATGGGATATATACTATTAATGGCAGAGCGTTGGTAAATAGCCGCATCGAGACACTGATGCAGGGACTGCAAATAGAGTCGGGAGGAGATCTAAATCTACCAATTCTTTTAATCGCCGACGCCGAAGCAACTCACCAATCGGTGGTTACCGCAATGGACGGTATAGGGCAATCCGGTTTTTCCCAGCTAAATATTGCGACTCAGCGACCCCAGGAACTTGAAGGCAGAGTATCTGCCCCCAATTAGTCTCTTATGAATAGCCCCCTATGAGTAATCGAAAAAGTCGCAGATCCCAGACAGAAATAGACCCCAGATATAGCGGGTGGATTCTGTATAAGCGTTTAATAGCCTATGCCATGGCCCACAAGTTAGTCATGCTGGTAGCGGTTTTAGGGTTTATTATATTTGCCGCAACCGGCCCGGCTACCACCGAGTGGCTTGGCTGGACAGTCGACGCCATCGACCAGGGCAATTATGCCGATATTCGGGTTCTCAGCCCGGTGATTTGTGTGCTGATAGTTTTGGTTCGGGGTATAGGCGGTTTTATGGGTAGCTATTCTCTTGCCGCTATCTCCAATCACATGATCCACAAGTTACGCTGCGAGTTAATGGCCCGTTTGCTTAGCTTGCCTTCCAGTTACTTCGATAAGTCCACGCCCGGCAAGCTGGTTTCCAAACTTACCTATGATGTCTTGCAAATTACCGGTGCCGCCAGCAACGCGGTGGCGGTTATTATCAGGGAAGGGTTGGTGGCAATCGGCTTGCTCGGCTATTTATTGTATGAGGACTGGAAGCTGAGTTTGACCTTTCTAATCATCGCTCCGCTGGTAGGAATAATAGTATCCGCTGCCTCAAAACGTTTTCGCCGTTACAGTACTCAAATGCAGGATTCCATGGGTGACGTTACCCAGGTAACCAATGAGACCATTAAGGGTCATCATGTGATTAGAACGTTTAATGCTGAAGATTTCATGAGCGCCAAGCTAGTTCTGGCAAGCGAGCGGAACCGGCAGCAAAATATGAAGATGGCATTTACCCGAAGCGCCAGTACGCCACTAATTCAATTGATTGTAAGTTTTGCCATGGCCCTGCTGGTATGGATGGCTCTGTCGCCAGATTTTCTGGTAGATAAAACCTCTGGTGACTTCGTCGCCTTTTTCGGAGCGGCAGGCTTGTTGGCCAAACCGATACGGCAACTGACCAATGTGAATTCAGTAATCCAGAGAGGGCTATCTGCAGCGTTCAGTATTTTTTCATTAATAGATCAGGATTCTGAAGTTAATTCGGGGTCTGTAACAAAAGAACGGGTGGAAGGTCGTATAGAATTTCGCGATGTGAGCTTCAAATATAATGAAGACACAACCGCGCTCCATAATATTAGCTTTATCGCCGAACCGGGTCAGACTATAGCGCTTGTTGGAAAGTCCGGCAGCGGCAAGTCAAGTCTGGTTAAATTGCTACCTAGATTTTATGAGTACAATACCGGTGCGATATTGGTAGACGATTTGCCCGTTAAGGAATATGAATTGCATAATCTTCGCCATCAAATTTCCCTCGTCTCCCAGCAGGTGGTTCTGTTTAACGGCACTATTGCCGAGAATATAGCCTACGGGGAGGAAGAAATGGATATGAAGAAAATTACCCAGGCCGCAAGCGACGCCCACGCCATGGAATTTGTTGATCAATTGTCGGGCGGCTTAAACACTCCGGTGGGAGATGATGCGTCTCTCTTGTCAGGCGGCCAACGTCAACGTATCGCCATAGCGCGGGCATTATTGAAAGATGCTCCTGTTCTTATTTTCGATGAAGCAACATCGGCACTGGATTCAGAATCGGAATTGCATATTCAGCAAGCTCTGGATAATGTGCGGAAAGGCAGGACTACTTTTGTTATTGCCCACCGGCTTTCTACAATCGAAAATGCGGATATGATTTTGGTAATGGATAAAGGTCAGATAATTGAAGCAGGCACCCATGCGGAACTTCTCGCCAAAGGCTCCGCCTATTCTAGACTACACGCAATACAGTTTTCCGATAACGGTTCTGAAAAGAAATAATGAGCTTTCTTGAAAGAGCCTGGCATAAGCAATCGGCATGGCTGATTTTGTTATTGCCTGTATCTATACTGTTTCGATTTCTTGCGGCGATTCGACGCATAGCCAGTCAGCCACTGACCGCAAAAAAGCATGATGTGCCAGTTATTATCGTAGGCAACATTTCTGTGGGTGGCACCGGCAAAACACCACTCATAATTTACCTCAGTAATTTTCTGCAAAAGCAGGGCATGAGGCCAGGAATAATCAGCCGGGGATATGGCGGCAGAGCGACTAGCTATCCTGTAGACATTGACGAATCCACGGCAGTTAGTGATTGTGGCGATGAGCCCTTTCTTATAGCAGAAAAAACTTCCTGTCCGGTGGTGGTAGATCCGGATCGAAACCGTGCCTTGCAACATCTGTTAGGAAATCATCAAGTTGACGTAGTGCTTAGCGACGACGGCTTACAACATTATAAGTTACGTCGCGATATCGAGATCGCGGTGGTTGATGGGCAGCGACTTTTTGGTAATGGCTTCTGTCTCCCGGCCGGACCATTAAGAGAACCGGTTTCCCGCTTAAAAGAAGTTGACCATATTGTATGTAATGGTGCGGCTGTCGCCGAACATAACGCCTTGCATAACTCACATATGCTGTCGCTTAAGCCGCGCTTTCTAATTAATCTGGAGAGTGGCGAAAAGAGGCCTTTTGCTGGTGCTCCATTTGACATGGGTAATCGAATCCAGGCTGTTACTGCGTTGGGAAACCCACAAAGGTTTTATGATCTATTGGAGTCGCTACCCTACGGATTTGACTGCCATAGTTTTGCTGATCATCATGCCTTCCTCGAAAGTGACTTCCACAGTAAAAGTATAGAAGTGAATCAGCCCATCGTGATGACAGAGAAAGATGCAGTTAAATGCAGAAGTTTTGCAGCCAGTAATTTCTGGTATCTTAGCGTTGATGTTGAAGTGGACGAGCCCTTCGCCGATACACTTTTGCAACAACTTGAAAAAATTAATGAGGAACGTGGAGCCTAGGTTCCATTTATTCTATGTTAGATAAAAAGCTGCTCAGCATTCTTGCCTGCCCACTTTGCAAGGGTGAACTCGTTTATGACAAGACCTCCGGCGAATTGATTTGTTGTGTCGATGCGCTGGCCTTTCCCGTTCGGGATGGTGTGCCGGTAATGTTAAGCAATGAAGCCAGGGAGCTAACCCTCGACGAGAGAGACAAGTACTAATGAGTTTTTCGGTGGTCATTCCGGCTCGCTACGCCTCCAGCAGACTGCCTGGAAAGCCTCTGCTGGATATTGCCGGTAAGCCGATGTTGCAGCATACCTATGAACGAGCGCTGCAGAGCAAAGCAAAGAGTGTCACCATCGCCACCGATGATCAAAGAATAAAGGATGTGGCTGAATCATTCGGTGCCAATGTCTGCATGACCTCGGATCAACATATTTCTGGCACCGACCGCATTCAGGAAGTCTGTGCCACACTAGAGCTGGACGATTCGGATATTATTGTTAACGTCCAGGCGGACGAACCGCTTATTCCCCCGTCGGTGATTGATCAGGTAGCAGAAAATCTCGTCTCACAACAGCAGGCGGGAATTGCCACACTGTGCGAGGTGATTTGCTCACAAGACGAAATTGCCGACCCGAGTTCAGTGAAAGTGGTGTTCGACCAACAGGGATTGGCTCTGTACTTTAGCCGCGCAACTATTCCATGGCAGGGAAGTGCATCGGCAAAGAATTGTTATCGCCATATTGGTATCTATGCATATCGAGTGGCAATCCTGAACCAGTTTATTCAATGGCCAGCCTCTGCGCTGGAAATCCAGGAGAAGCTGGAACAGTTAAGAGCTCTGGATAACGGAGTTCGTATACATGTGGCACTGAGTGCGGAGAATATTCCTCCCGGTGTGGATACGGAAAAAGACCTCGCCCAAGTTAGGACTCATATTCAATCAGGCCAAACCTGAAGGAATTATCTGACTATGAATCCCCAATCTCCCCAACAGCAGATTCACGTACTAATGGTTTGCCTCGGCAATATCTGCCGCTCTCCAACCGCCCATGGCGTGTTACAGAAACTTATTGATGACAACGGCTTATCAGAGCTTGTTAAGGTCGATTCGGCTGGCATCAGCAGATACCACATCGGTTCTTCACCGGACAACAGATCCGCCTCTGCAGCCTCTCTGAGGGGCTATGATCTGAGTGATCAAAGAGCGCGGCAACTGGCTGATTCTGACTACCAGCAATTTAACTACATTCTTGCCATGGATCGGGCCAACCTCGAAGAGATAGAAGGTAGGAAGCCGGTGGATTCGCCAGCTCATACCTCATTGCTGCTGGATTTCGCCGCGGAGGCCGATTACAGCGAAGTCCCTGATCCTTATTACAGTGGCGCGGATGGATTCGAGGTGGTTCTCGATTTGGTGGAAAATGCCTGCGGCGAACTGCTTGCGCAAATTATCAGCGAACATAACTTGGACTCTTTCCGTAAATAGCTAAACAGTATGCCCCCCAACGGAATATCTCACGCAAAAGCAAAGAGTAGTCATGAATATACAGACGGACTTTGATCTAAAACCGTATAACAGTTTTGCTGTTTCCCAAATGGCTAAACACTTCGCCCGGGTGGAATGCCTTGAGGATTTACAGCAGGCGTTGGATTATGCGGAGCAGCACTTTCTGCCGGTTCATTTCCTGGGCCAGGGAAGTAATACCTTGTTCGTTCAGGATTACCCTGGGCTAATCGTAATGATGGCCTGCGAGGGTATCGATGCTTCCGCTGAGTCGGGGCTGGTCACCGCCGCCTGCGGTGAAGGCTGGCATCAGCTTGTAAAGTTATGCCTTGAGAAGGGACTATATGGACTTGAAAACCTAGCGCTTATTCCGGGCACTGTAGGGGCCGCGCCAGTGCAAAACATCGGCGCCTATGGCGTTGAGCTGGAGCAGTTATTACACAGCGTTAAAGTATATAACCGGGCAACGGCAACTGTTGAAACTCTGGATCGTGAGCACTGTGAATTCAGTTACCGCGACAGTATTTTCAAGAACGACGGGGAGAAGAGGTTGGTCGTATTGTCGGTGACTCTGCAATTGAGTACCGAGCGGGGCGTTTCGCTCACATATCCCGCACTAAAAGAGTTTCTGACGGATAAGCCAGAGCCTTCTCCGCAAGATGTTTTTGAGGCAGTGTGTAGCATACGACGCAGCAAGCTACCGGACCCTGCCGAGATAGGAAACGCAGGAAGCTTCTTCAAGAACCCAATGATATCCCGCGAAAAATTTAACAAACTTCAGGAAGAGAACCCGCAGATACCTGGGTTCGATACAGACGATAAGGATCTGGTGAAGGTACCCGCGGCCTGGTTTATCGAACAGGCTGGCTGGAAAGGGCGTCGCAAAGAGGATGCCGGTGTGCATGAGCAACATGCGCTGGTATTGGTTAACTACGGCCAAGCCAGCGGCGAACAAATCCTTATGCTGGCCCAGGATATCAGCAATTCAGTTCTGCAAAAATTCGGCATAGCCCTGCAGCCGGAGGTTCAGATCATCTAACTTCTCAGTTCCTTTGCGTCGACTATCTCGGCGTTATCTAAAGAGAAAAATCCCAATAAAAGGGAGGCTATTAATTATTGTGTGAGCTGGTTCCCGTTTGCGCGGTGCAGATTTGTGACCCAGGTTTGACTGTGTTAACCATTGTTCGTTCATTAAATGACGGGTCCTACATATAAATCCAACTGACGAGAATCAAAATAAAATCAACAGGAGTCTAATCGTGGATATCCATCAACAGTCAAAGATTTCAGTGCTACTAGTGGATTACCATGAATTGGTGCGTGTAGGTATTTCCAGACTTATTGACGAACAGGACGATGTGTATGTGGTCGCCCAGGCCGGAAGTGGTGATGATGCCCTGGAGGTTCTAGGGAATACTGAAATACCTACTCCCGGTGCAATACTGATGGATGCTCGTATGCCAGGTCTTGGAGGCATAGAGGCCACCAAGTTAATCCTGGAATCATTTCCCGACTGCAAACTTGTTGCCATGTCCACAGTAGCCACCGGAGTTATTCCCTCACAGATCTTCAGAGCGGGTGCCAGAGGCTTTATCACCAAGAGTGCGCCCGTAGACGTTATGCAAGGCGCTCTTGGAGCAGTTAACGAGGGTAACCGCTATGTTACCCCCGAATTAGCCGCGAATCTGTCTGTGAAGCCGTTCAACAGGGATAAGGGCTGCATATTCAACTGTCTGTCACGTCGGGAGCTGCAAATTTCCATCATGCTTACCGATGGCAAACGGGTGAGCAAGATTGCCAGCATCCTCAAGCTTAGCCCCAAGACTGTGTATAGCTACCGTTATCGAATCTTCGAAAAAATGGGTATCCGAAGCGATATTGAAATGACGATTCTTACAGTAAAACATGGTGTTACGGAAGATACCCGTGAATTTGATTCAATACCCTATCGAGGCCGGGTGGAAAGTAAGTCCGTCGCCTGATTGATAGCACTTGTGAGCTACTTCGGCATCAGCTAATCTCAAGCGCTGTAAACGATGTTGAAGTACTTCACAGATGTCCTCGCACAAGTCTCCACAACAGCCTCCGCAAGATTCTTCAAAAAAGGGTTCGCAAAGCCCACCAGGCACCACTGACAAGGCGCAAGGACCTGAACCGGCAGAGGTAGCTACATTCGACCATAAGACCTTCCTGACCAGCCTGAGCAGACGCCCCGGTGTCTACCGGATGCTGGATTCTCATGGCAAGATTATCTATGTAGGCAAGGCCAAGAATCTCAAGAAGCGCGTGACCAGTTATTTCAGGGCTTCCGGGCTCGCCAGCAAGACTATGGCCATGGTTGCGAAGATCTCCGACATCGAGATCACTATTACCAACAGCGAGACCGAGGCGTTGCTGCTAGAACAGAGCCTGATTAAGACGTCGCGCCCGGTGTATAACATACAGCTCAGGGACGATAAGTCTTATCCCTACATTCTGCTAACCGATAAGGACGATTATCCGCGCCTGAGCTTCTACCGGGGCAGTCGTAAGCGCCAGGGTAAGTTCTTCGGGCCATATCCAAGCGCACACGCCACCAGGGATACATTGCAAGTATTACAGAAGGTATTCCGCGTAAGGCAATGTGAAGACTCATATTTTAAGAATCGTTCAAGGCCCTGCCTGCAGCATCAGATCGACCGTTGTACCGCGCCCTGTGTAGACCTGATTAGCCCTGAAAATTATGCTCGAGACGTGCATTACTCGAGGTTATTCCTGCAAGGTAAGAGCGAAGCGCTGCATAAGGAGTTGACGAATTCCATGGAACAGGCTGCTGCTTGCCAGGATTTCGAGCGAGCAGCGCAGATTCGTGACCAGATAGTCGACTTGAGGCGTATCCAGGAACAGCAGTTTGTCGCCAATCAGGGCAGCGATGCAGACATCATCGCCGCGGCCATGGAAGGGTCCTACGTCTGCGTACACGTAATCTACGTGCGCGCGGGGCGCATCATCGGCAGCAAAAGCTTTTACCCCAAGTTCAAGCTGCTAGATAGCAGGGAAGCGCTGGTGGAGGCCTTTTTATCCCAGCTCTATCTGGGGGACGAACAAACCGCGAATATCCCGGCAGAAATCATTACCCAGCCCATTACTGAGGAAAGCGCTAATATCACCGAAGCACTCAGTTATGTGGCCGGGCGAAAGGTTAAGCTGGCTAGCCGTGTTCGCGGTCATCGCGCCAAGTGGCTGCAGCTGGCGGGAACTAATGCCAATGAAGCACTGCAGGCAAGTATAAGTAATAGGCAAAATATTTCTATAAGATTCAGAGCATTGCAAGACTCTCTGAAACTTGAATCCCAGACCATGCGTATAGAATGCTTCGATATCAGCCATACCTCGGGAGAAGGCACAGTTGGCTCCTGTGTTGTATTCGACGAGAGCGGAGCGGTCAAGAGCGATTATCGCCGATTTAATATCAAGGATATCCAGCCAGGGGATGACTATGCAGCTATGGAGCAGGTTCTCAGGCGTCGTTTTACCCGGCTCGCTAAGGGTGAGGCCAAGATCCCCGATATTCTGCTAATCGATGGTGGTAAGGGCCAGCTAAGCCAGGCTAGGACAGTGCTTGAAGAATTTCAGTTGCCAGAGATACAGTTGCTTGGCATCGCCAAGGGCATAAGCCGAAGAGCCGGGCAGGAAACTCTGTTTCTTGAATATGGCGGCAGATACAGGGAGGTTGCCATGGTTACCGAGTCACCAGCCCTGCATTTACTTCAACAAGTCCGTGATGAGGCTCATCGTTTCGCTATAACGGGGCATCGACAACGTCGAGCCAAGGCCAGAAAACAGTCTACACTAGAGCAAATACCAGGGCTGGGCCCCAAGCGCAGAAGGGACTTGTTAAGACACTTTGGTGGCCAGCAGGAAATAATTCGTGCCAGCGAATCGGATTTGGCAAAAGTAGCTGGGATAAGTAAGAAACTGGCCGAATACATATATGAACATTTACATAACCATTAGTCCGCTGACTCCATGGCTTTAACGAACTTCGGTATGTTAGCTAATATATACTTTGAATATGGAATATAACTCGTTGTTAAGAAAGAGTTTTAGTTTTGAATATTTGGCTTATAGCAAAAGAAACCTGTTATGAACTGGGCTAATTTCGCCACAGTAAGCCGTATTGCCCTGATCCCGGTAGTTATCATCTGCTACCACTCTGATCTTGAATTTTCCAATTATCTGGCCGCAGCCTTGTTTGCTATCGCGAGCCTGACAGACTGGCTTGACGGTTTTCTGGCTCGCAAGCTGAATCAGACATCCGATTTCGGCGCATTCCTCGACCCGGTAGCAGACAAGATTCTGGTAGCAGTAATTCTGATAATGCTGGTGGCG
>Ga0315322_10000214_pt1 | contig 40886 bp, 33 predicted proteins | sample M110021515metaG_FD_203461 | JGI IMG/M metagenome (GOLD analysis project Ga0315322, IMG submission 203461) | Ammonia-oxidizing marine archaeal communities from Monterey Bay, California, United States - M1 100m 21515 | ecosystem: Environmental > Aquatic > Marine > Intertidal zone | place: USA... | reverse complement strand
CCCCGCGAACGATTCCAAAGCCTTTGGTGTGCACTTCGACGTCTTTGGCGATTCTGTAGCTTTCTACATTGGATACCGAAACGTCCCCATCTTTGTGCAGAGTCGCAGCAACTTTGCCCACGGGGGTGTCAATGTGAGTCTGTCCGACATCCAGTTTCCCTTGGTCACGCAACGTTTCCACAAGGCCGATCAAACCGTGGCCGCACATGCCAAGGAATCCAATGTTGTTAAAGAAAATTACTCCTGCCTGACAACTTGGATCATAAGGCTCACAAAGCAGTCCGCCGACCAGGACATCTGAGCCCCTGGGTTCCGTGATGATGGCTCGGCGATAGGCATCATGCTTCGTGCGAAAAATTGTCAGCCGTTCTGATAGCGGTCCATGGCCGAGTGGCGGACCGCCACTAAGTACAATGCGAGTCGGTTCGCCCGCTGTGTGAGAATCGACTGTATGAATTTCGCCGGTCATCGCGGGCTGTTACCGAGTAAGCAAGTGAAGGATCGCGGTTGGTTTTCGCGGACGCACGTTCATGATTACGCCGCTGCGACGATGGGGACGCAAATGACAATCAGGATCGCTGAAAAAAATCATTGGCTGGAAGCAGGCTTGTGATTTTCTGCATAACTTCTGCCAGGCCATTGATTCCACCAATTCTGGAAAAGTGAAAATTGCTTTTCGACAAATCCACGCTGGCTATCGCTCAACGAATCAGTACTGTTGAAGTGCAGTTTGTAATCATTGTCGCCCTGCAGTTCGAGAATATATTTGTAGTAAAGTACGAGATCTGGTCCTTCGTCGTAGGTTGAGAGAACGATCAACGCCTCTTCCAGTTCTCGAGCTAAGCGTCTGGCATCCGGGTTGCCTTGTGCCGCGAGTTGGCAAAGATGAATCAGAGTCAGTACTTCGTTGGGCAGACAGTTTCCAATTCCAGTGATGGCACCGACAGCTCCGCAATGGACAAATCCGTGGTAGACCTGAGTGTCGACTCCTGCCATCAAGACGATTTCGTCTTCGGCGTGTGTGATCTGTTCGCCTGCGTAACTGAGTGCATCTGCACCGCCAAATTCTTTGAATCCAACCAGATTCGCGAACTCAGCACGCAAGTTAAAGAACAGGTCGGCTTTGGTCTCGAAACCGTAGTAGGGACTGTTGTAAATAACCGCCGGCAAATCGGGGGCAGCGGTCAAAATGTCGGCGAAGTGGTTGCGTTGTGCAGTGGGGGAGGTGCCTCGAGATAAAACTCGAGGGATCACCATCAGGCCGTGAGCGCCGACCTGTTGTGCGTGCGCTGCATGCGCCACTGCGATCTCAGTGTTCTGAGCTCCCGTGCCCACGATGACTTCGATACCAGCGTTAACCAAACGGCTGACGCCCTCCATTCTTTGTTCGTTGGTAAGCAGTGGCCAGTCACCCATCGACCCGCAGTAAACGACCGCATTCATGCCTAGGGTCGTCAATTCCTTCGCCTTGCTGACTAAGGCGTCATAGTTGGGAGTTCGCTCGCTGGTGCAGGGCGTCATCAATGCGGGAATGCATCCACGAAAAACTTGTCCGTTCATATCTGTCTTGCCTGTTTGGGGCTGGTTGCCTCAGAAATCTTACTCAGTAGCTATTCGGCTGCCATTTGCACCGAGCTGACGATGTTGGTCATCATCGATTCGTCATCGCGTGGCGGTGCGTAATGTTGCAACCACCGGGCAGTATCGTACACGGTTGACCTCGGAACTGCATGCCCACCCCCAAGCGTGAACGGGCCCTGTGGTATCCGCTTTTAAGCCTGCCGCTTGTCAGTGCGACCTGTTTCCAAGACAATTGCAGAACCGGTTTAAGGTGGAAAGCGACTTGTCTTCTCGTCGCGACCACTTCCTGAAACCCCCGAGGGCCAGGATGTACCGTATCTTGCCACAGGCCTGAACAGCCGACGACTGATTAATTGGGTGCCATGTTTGGGTTTCGCAAAGTTCGGATGCCGCTAACGACTTTTCAAAGGGTCGACATCGAACTGCTGATGCGCAGAACAATCGACGAGATTGGGCTCGCTTTTGTTCGGCAAACGCAGGTTCTGAATCATCTGGATGACTTGGACCTCGATCAGACAAGTGTCGAGGCTTTGGTTGAAACAGCACACGCAGCGGTCGTTTCAAGATTGCCGGAGCAGCAAGCGGAATGTGAGGTTCAGATCGTTCCCGGATCGGAAATCGGCTATCCCTCGACGTATGCCGCTGCAACGGAGACTAGTCCGGCGGTCGTTCGTTTGGCAAAGGAAACCGGCGAAGATCCACTTCGGACGGTGATGGAACTGGCGTTCCAGTTGTCATGTCACCATTGGCATGGAGTACCTGCTGCAACGGAACTTGACAGATCGCCGCGCAATTCTGACCTTTTGCCTATCTGCTGTGGTTTCGGTGTGCTGGGTAGTGAAGCGTGTCTTTACGATGACCAGTGGTCGCAGGCTGGATGGGCTGGATGGTCAATTTCAAGGTCAGGGTATTACAGCACCGTTGAGATCGGATACGCGCTGGCGTTATTTGCACGCAGTCGCAATGAGGTGCACCCAGAGTGGATTGGTGAACTTCGACTTGATTCGCGAGAGACTGCTGAGCTGGCTTGGGATTTTTTTGAAACACAAGAGAAGTCTGGTAATTGTTTACTCTTTGATGCCGAAACTATCCCGTCTACTCAGGCAGACATGAGCCAGCTTGCAACCTGGTTGAGTGGGCCTGACCCTGCGTATGCACTGGCTTCTGGTTACGCACTTGCAAAGTTGGATGGGCTTTCGCCTCGTGCGGTTGAGGCCGCAATCAATGCATCTCGCTTCGGCGATCCGGATGTCGTTCCACTGGCCGCCCGCGTCTTAGGCAAGGCAAGAACATGCACGCCTGAATTGGAAAAATGTGTCTTGGATCTGTGCCGGAAAAGTAAGCCGCGGATTGCTGTGGCTGCCATGCAAGCTGCTGTCGAACTGAATCTCTCACTGCTAAATTTTCGTCGTAAACTTGCTAAACTGTTTGATTACTTTGCGGGCGACCCGTCGCCCATTCTCGAATTGATCGGCAGCCAAGGAGAATCGTTGAGCATGCTCGCGCCCCGCATCATGCCGAGACTCGCCTTGGCGTTGCGTGATGACGACAACGAACTTGTCGATGCGTGCCTCGTTTGTCTGACCCGCATTCGTGCAGACACCGATCGGCTGGTGCCCAGGTTCTTTAAAGCAGACGATGCGGTTGTGCACGTGCGTGCAAGGCTCAAGGAACTCGAGAGTTCATCGCCTAGCTGAATGACATTCCCTGTCATGCGAATGCAAACGCCGTTAATGGCAGCATTGTCGCCGAGCTGTTCTTGATCGCAAAAGTAGCCGGGCTATTGCTGATCGCCAAAGGAAAGATTCGGTTGTGGCGTTGTGATCGTAAGTGCGGGGATGGCCCGGATGCCCCGTTAGGTGGGGGGCAATGCACTGATGCGGCTGATGCTGAGAGGTTAGGAAGACTGGGTAGCGGTGGGCTGCCTTTGACATCGAGCGAGCACCCAGTTTTGAGTAATGCAAGGGATGTCATCGGTTGTTGTTAGAGGTGAATGCTTGCAATGATGCCATCGTAAAGTCTGAATCTGTTTTTGATTCTTGTTTTTTTACTTGCTGCTGACGCTGTGATTGCGAAGATATGACGACGGAAGTTAGTCGTTCATGAAAAGGAATCAGGTGAATGCGATGTTGAAGGAATCAGAAAGTAAACGCGCAGGTGCTGACGAGTCTTGTGATTCACAATTGAAGGAGGCTGTCTTTGCGCGTTTTGCGAGTAGTGGTCATTGCGGATTGCGGAGCGTTCAGGTTCACGTCGATCAACAAAGCGTTTTATTATTCGGTGAGGTAACGACTTACTTTCTGAAGCAAACAGCGCAGGAAGTGGCACGCGTTGTCTGTCCGCACCATCAGCTCAAGAATTCGATCGTTGTGCGTGAGCCGCCCCAGTCGGTTCTGCCGGGAAGGCCATGAGCTGAACATGGGGACTTGTCTGAATGCAAAACGTTGCTTGTCGACGGTGCGCTCGCCCCCGGCGTGAATGCGGTTTCTCGCACGTCGGAGCGTCGAATCCTGGAGCCGTCTGTGAATTGTTCGTCAAGCGTGGCGTCAGGAGTTGGGAAGGAAACTGACACCCAAGCCAAGCTGATGACACTCCTGTTTTGAAGCACCTCGACAACTTGCTTTGCTAAGCGTAGAAGATAGAGGTATGCGAGGAGTAATTTTCACGATTTTGTTCTTTGCGATTACCCAACATTTTTCCTCTTTCATCTGGTGTCTTCGGTGAAGCGTTATCTTCGACCTTTCTTGGGTTTGTGCAGCACACTTTTTTTGACGTTACCATTGTCGGCTCATCCGGGGCATGGCGAAGGTGGAGCCGCTCATTATCTAGTGACGCCCGAGCATGTGCTGCCGGTTTTGGTGGCTTTCGCGTTACTGGTGCTCGTGTTGGGAACCGCGTTCCGCGGACGGATCACAAAGTCAATTGCGAAACGTTAATCGCATTGCTTGTTCGGTGTGATGATAGGAAAGCTGTTGCTTAACCGCGTCGGAACATCTTTTTTAATTCGGTCCACGGGCGAGTGTTACCGACGTCTTCCCGGGTAAGGCCACCGCGTCGCGCCTGCTTGATGCCGTATCGCATCACATCCAGTCCGTCGATTGAGTGCGCGTCTGTGCTGATCACGATTGGTATCTCAAGTCGCTTAGCCGCAGCGAGATGAATATCATTCAGGTCGAGTCTTGCGGGGTTGGCGTTGAGTTCCAGAAGTTTTCCATTCCGTTTGGCAGCTTGCATGACGCTTTCCATATCCACCTCGTAAGGTGGTCGTCGATTGATCAGTCGACCAGTCGGGTGCGCGATGCACGTGACCCACGGGTTTTCAATCGCGCCAAGTATTCGCTCTGTGATTTGATCACGCGGTTGTTTCTGCCCGTAATGGATGCTCGCGAGCACCCAGTCAGCTTCTTGCAGGCAATCGTCGGGCAGGTCCATTCCACCGGCCTCGAGAATATCGCACTCGATTCCTTTGAGGATGGTCAGGCGTCCGTCGTATTCCGGACGTATTGCATCAATCATTTTCCACTGGCTGCGGAGTCGATCTGCGTCGAGACCTCTTGCCATGGAAACGCGTTTGCTGTGGTCGGTGATCGCGATGTAGGAAAGCTTACGATCAATGGCAGCGTCCGCCATCTCTCGTAATGTTGCAGCACCATCAGTGGCATTTGTGTGCATGTGCAGGTCACCACAAACATCGTTCAATTCAATCAGCTCGGGGAGATTGTCGTCAGCAGACCATTTGAACTCGTTTCGATCTTCTCTGAGCTCGGGAGCGATCCACGGCAAGCCGATAGAAGCGTAGACATCTTCTTCCGTGGCACCCGCGACCTGACTGTCGTCTTCTTGCGAAAAAACACCATACTCATTGATCTTCAGACCTTTGTCCTTGGCGAGACGGCGGGTGTGAATGTTGTGAGCTTGCGAACCGGTGAAATACTGGAGCGCTGCACCAAATTGATCTTCATCAACCACTCGCATGTCGACCTGAAACGCTTTTCCGACCCGTATGGAAATCTTTGTGTCGCCACGAAGGATAGTGCTGGAGTGTTCTGCGTATGCTTCGAGCTGATCCATCGCTGCCTCGCGATCTTCGGCAACGATAAGCAGGTCCAAGTCGCCAACGGTCTCCCGACCACGGCGATAGCTGCCAGCCCATTCCATCCGGCTGATCGTGTCGCAGGATTTCATATGTTTGCCAATCGACTTGGCCAGTTGGTCTCCTTGCGACCAGTAAATGCGTGCGGCTGCAGCTTCTGCGATCGCCAAGCCATCAAGAATTGCCTGTTGGGTTTTGCCACCAAAGCCCTTCAGCGTGGAGATGCGATCCTCGTGGCACGCTGCACGGAGGTCACCTAGTGATTCGATCGCAAGTTCCTGCTGCAGTTTGGCTGCTTTCTTAGCGCCCAGTCCAGGGATTCTTGCCATTTGGATGACAATCTCAGGTATCTCCTGCCTCAGCTTTTCAAGCTGTGGCAGTTGGCCTGTTGCGACAAGTGTCTCTGTTTTGTCCAGCAGTGTCTTTCCGATACCTGGAATGCTGGACAAATTGCGGGATGAATCCGCAAGTATCGAAGCAACGGATTCGTCGAGGTCACGAATGGCTTTGGCACCGTTTCGATACGCTCGAATTCGGAACGGATTTTCGCCGCGGAACTCTAGTAGTTCGGCCATTTCCTCAAAGACTGCCGCGATGGCTGCGTTTTCCATGAGATTCTCAGAAGCGAATGTAGCTGGTTGAATACGTCTCAGCTTGAGTTTCTCAGATGCAGCGTTGATTGCGAAGGGTATATCGAATAGTCGAACCTATGGTTTTCTAACGGTGACGGAAAAACACTGGACTATCGCGTCACAAACCCAGTCTTGCAAACAAAGAAATGATCACGCTGTGGTGCCGAGCAGAGTACCAATCGCAGCGGGCTTCCTCAACGAAATCGCACTCAGTCGAAAACGCACTGGTTCACGGTCCGCTCGCTTGCGATGCTGTTGCTGAGCACCGTTTTTAACGCGTTGTGACGTTACTGTGCGATGCTCGTCCAAACGGTATGGCGAGATCGTTTCGCGTTGAGTGTATTAACAACCGTTTTGGCCGGTTTGTCGTAGGAGACGCTACGGATGGGACGTGCCGGACTGCTCGAGGATTCTGTCCAGTCAGACAGGTCCGCTTCTCCAAGTGGCAGTGTCGGTGCCGCAGAGGGAAATGGGTTGCGTGTGGGGGGAGGTGAGAACGGATCGGATACCGCAGGAGACGCTTGTTTGTTCCTCTGGCCATGTTCGATCACGCTCGCATTGGGCCCGTATGGGGCAATGTAGTCTGCGGGGGCGCGGATAGGTTCGGCTACGCCATAGCTTCGTTTCAAGGAAACGGGGTCACGCTGACCAAGTCGAGATGCTTCCCGTGGGATCATTGCGGTTGAGTCTGCTGGTCGCTGCAGTCTCCACCTCGCTGACTCACTGTCGGCCTTAGGGACAGGCTTTTCCGAAGTGCCGTCGCTATCAACCTTGGGACTACCCAAATCCGTGGGGGATTCTGGTGTGACTGGCTTATTCAGGGTTGGTCGCTCTACTGGATTCAAATCATTGCCTGCTGCTCCGCCCTGTGACATTGGTGCTGTTGGCACCCCGGTGGCAGATGGTGTCATCGGTGCAGCCAGAGTAGGAGGTGGTCCTGTTAAGGGAGTCAAGTTTGAATTTCTGGGTTGTGCTCCAGCAGTACCTGCAGGTGGAATCGATGGGATTGGCATTGCTTGGTAGTCACCTGTCCCTGTCGCGCCCACTTGCCCAATTCCGTTGTAAGGAGTTTGGCTGATCGGTGCAGGTTGGCCATAAGTTGTTTGGTTGTAACCAGGGATTGTATTGCACGCGTTAACGCCAGGCGGGCAGGGGCAATTGGGTTGGCAATTATTCGCTGTTTGGTTGGCTGAACCCGGTAGCACTGTCGTAAATGGATTGCGCTGCACTTGTTGCTCGTAGGATGTGCAGGGCTGCTGTGCCGTAACCATTGTGCCCGTGGCAGGGTTCATGGTCGTTACCGGTCGGTAGTACGTGACGGGTGCTCGGTAATAAGACGTGGTGTACCCCGTCCCAAAAAGCTTGTTGCAAAAGCGGCTGAGGCAACCTTCACGTTTGGGCGCCGGTGGTGATGCGATGTAGGGCATCGGTGATGGATTGAGTACAGGAGGTGCTGTGATCGGAGGTGCTGTGATCGGAGGTGCTGTGATCGGAGGTGCTGTGTACGCGGAGACAACGCTGCTTGACGCAGGTTGTACGTTTTGCGGCATTGAGTAGGCCTGCACTTGTGCTGGGGCCATGTAGCTGGCTTGCACGGAGCCGCGTACTGGTTGGCCGGTGTAGACCGAGGGATTGTCAAAGTACGCAGGACGTTGTGCTTGGTAAACGCCGTTCGAAATGGCTTGCGTGCCGACTGGTAAGGGGGCAACACCATAGTATGGTGTTGATGCCGGTTGGTAACTGCGAACCGGAAGCGTGTAAGCGAGCGTGGGGGCGACGGCAGTTGCGGTTCCCGCAACATAGGCCGGTGCGGGCGTCGTGTAGACGGGAGCAGCTACGGGCGTCGTCCATTGTCCGTTTGCACGATCCGTGGCTACCGGTAGCAAGAACAATGTTGTCAGAATTAGAAAGTTCGGTAATCGCATCCAGATGTCCCATGCTGTGGTGACTGAGCATTTCGTTCGGCCCGTACACCACGAGTTGCGCGGCATACGGAGGAAGTGGACGCCTCAACAAGGCTTCGGTCAATCTTTCGTGAGTCAACTTCGGCAGTTTGGAAATCTTTTCGGATGCAGTATCGCTGGATGTATGGGTTGCAACGGATTTCTGTCGCCGCAAGTTGACACGTGGTCGCGCAGGGCATCTCGTGCATTGAATGCAACTCGCACGCAGCGGCGTCCTCAATCGTTGCGCCACCGTTAAATTCAGACTTGGCTCCCTAGGGTGGTCCGCTAGATTCGGGGGGGTGCAATGTGGCTGCTCACTGCCAGCGGTTTAGGTACCAGCGGTTCAGGTGCCAACCGTCGCCGAGCGTTTTGTAAGGGGGGGTGGTGACCTTCGGTGCTGCTCAGGCTTGGATTTCGTTGCGGCTTCATTGATGTTGAGGTTTGGTGGACTCTTGGGGGCAGCACCACTGAAAATACTGGATCTTCATTCTTTGTCCGCGGCCAAGTTGGGTGCCAGTGAACAAATGACGCTTTGATTGGTGTTTGCGACGTTTTGAATCGCTGGTCAGGTGATTTGGCTTCTTCGGGGGCAGGCGCAGTCGTGTGGTGTGCCCCGCCAAACTTGAGGCAGTGGCGCTGTCAGCCTGACACCCCAAGCGATTTCAGCCGTCGGCAAGTGGATGGGTTCGTTTGCATAACCCCAATGCTTGCAATGGTTTGTGACTAAATTTTTGCGATCGGCACACGCATTGCTACAAAGGACACGAAATCGTTGGCGACTGCCACCGATGTACGCACAACGTCCAGTTTGACGGATGACTGAAAATGGTCCGTCTGCTGAAACTTATACAGAAACTTCCCCTCCTCGGTTCGCTCGGCAACAGCCGTAGCGTGTTGAGGAAGAACACTGACGAACCACAGGAGAATCACGTCGTGGCAAAGCAAATCGTGTTCGACGACGACGCAAGGGGCCCACTTTTGGCCGGCGTCAGCAAACTAGCTCGCGCTGTCCGTAGTACGCTTGGCCCAAGGGGACGCAACGCTGTCCTCGACAAGGGTTGGGGGTCGCCCAAAGTGACCAAGGACGGTGTGACCGTAGCAGAAGATATTGAACTGGATGATCCGTTCGAGAATCTTGGTGCACAGCTCGTCAAAGAGGCTGCCAGCAAGACCAACGATGTCGCTGGCGACGGTACAACGACCGCAACGATTCTGAGCGAAGCAATTTTTCGTGAAGGTCTGAAGATGGTCGCCACAGGCGCCGATCCGATGGCTCTCTCGCGAGGAATTGGCAAAGCAGTCGATGCAGCGACAGCTCAAATTGCGAAGCTTGCCACTCCTGTAAGTGAAAAGAACAAGAGCCAGATCCGACAGGTTGCGACCATCGCCGGGAACAATGATCCCGGCATTGGCGCTGTGCTTGCCGATGCGTTCACGAAAGTCGGCAAAAATGGTGTGATCACCGTTGAAGAAGGTCGCTCCAACGAGACTTACGTCGACGTGGTTGAAGGAATGCAATTCGATCGTGGGTTCCTGTCGCCACACTTCGTCACGAATCAAGATGATGTCAGCGTCGATTTTGAGGATTGCCACATTTTGCTGTTCGAAGAGAAAATCACGAACAACAAAAAGATGATCCCGCTTCTGGAAGCAATCAGCAAGGCGAAGAAACCCCTGTTGATCATCGCAGAGGATGTTGAGGGAGAGGCTTTGGCGACACTGGTTGTCAACAAAATGCGAGGCATTTTAACGGCATGTGCAGTCAAGGCTCCAGGTTACGGCGATCGCCGTAAAGCGATCCTTGGCGATATTGCTGTTTTGACCGGTGGAAAAGCGATCTTCAAGGATCTCGGAATTGATCTCGAGAGCGTCCAAATGAAGGATCTCGGCCGGGCGAAAAAGGTGCGAATCACCAGCGAAGCGACGACAATCGTCGGTGGTGCTGGAAAGAAAGTGGACATCGAAGGGCGAGTCGACCAGATTCGTCGCGAAATCGACCAAACTGATAGCGACTACGATCGAGAAAAGTTGCAGGAACGTTTGGCCAAGTTGGCCGGCGGTGTTGCCCAAATCAATGTGGGTGCTGCAACCGAAACCGAAATGAAAGAGCGAAAAGCTCTCATCGACGACGCTCGCGCAGCAACACAGGCTGCACTCGAAGAGGGAATTGTGGCAGGCGGCGGAACAACGCTGCTTCGCTGTCGCAAGGCAGTTGAGAAGCTTGAGAAGGCTTCCGAAGGCGATGCGAAACTCGGTGTCGGCATCATCCGAAATGTGCTTGATCATCCCCTCAAGGCAATTGCCAATAATGCAGGGCTTGATGGTGCGGTTGTTGCTAACCGAGTTGTTCAAATGAAGGGCAAAACTGACGGTTACGATGCAAACGCTGAGAAATACTGTGATCTTCTCGCTGCAGGCATCGTTGACCCAGCCAAAGTCGTTCGTGCTTCATTGACCAACGCTGCAAGCGTTGCGTCGTTGCTTCTGACCACCGAGTCGTTGGTTGCGGACATCCCTGTCGATGAAGAGCCCGAAGGTGGCGATCATCATCATGACCACGGCATGGGCGGTGGCATGGGCGGCATGGGCGGCGGCATGGGCGGCATGGACATGGGCGGCATGGGTGGCATGGGTGGCATGGGCGGCATGATGTAAGCCGTTGTGCCCTCGTCCCAATTCAAATACTCCATTAATTCAATAGATATCCAACTAACAATCAGAATAGATAATCATGGCAAAACTTAATCTTCGACCCTTGGATGATCGTGTTGTGGTTCAGCCCAATGAAGCAGAAGAGACCACGGCTGGTGGAATCGTGCTTCCCGATTCAGCCAAAGAGAAGCCACAGCGTGGCACGATCGTGGCAGTCGGCCCAGGCCGTCTTCTGGATAGCGGAAACCGTGGTGACATGACCGTCACCGTTGGTGACACCGTGATCTACGGCAAGTACGGCGGCAGCGACATCGAAGTTGACGGTCAGGAAATGAAGATTCTTCGTGAGGGTGATATTCTCGCCAAGGTCCTCTAAACCGACATCGATCTGAACGGCTTGAACGCATCAGCGAACAAGCCGTTTGGTTGCAAACAACACACTCCAATTAGGAACACTCTTGTGGCAAAACAACTTCTTTTTGACGATCATGCAAGATCGCGAATGATGATGGGTGTCGACAAGTTGGCTGACGCCGTCGCTGTGACGATGGGGCCAACAGGTCGTAACGTAATCATCGACAAATCCTTTGGTGGACCGACCGTTACGAAAGACGGTGTAACGGTTGCCAAAGAGATCGAATTGGAAGACCGATTCGAAAATATGGGTGCCAAACTCGTCATTGAGGTCGCTCAGAAGACCAGTGACCTGGCGGGTGACGGCACGACGACGGCGACTGTGCTCGCCCGTGCAATTTTCAAAGAGGGGTTACGCAACATCGTTGCCGGTAGTAACCCAACTGCAATTCGTCGTGGTATCGATAAAGCGGTCGCTGCAGCAACCGAGCAACTGTTTGAAATGGGCCGTCCGGTCAAGAACAAGCAGGAAGTCGCAAACGTCGGGTCAATCTCTGCTAACAACGATGAAGTCATTGGTGCTTTACTCGCTGATGCTCTCGAGCGTGTTGGTAAAGACGGTGTGATCACCGTTGAAGAAGGAAAAAGCCGCGACACCGAAGTCAATTACGTTGACGGGATGCAGTTTGACAAGGGATACATCTCTCCTTACTTCATTACCGATCCCGGTACCATGGAAGCGGATCTCGAAAACGCCCTGGTCTTGTTGTACGAAAAGAAGATCAGCAACATTCGCGATCTTGTTCCGCTGCTTGAAAAGTCGGCTCAAACCGGACAGCCGCTTTTGATTATCGCTGAAGATGTTGATGCAGAAGCGTTGACTCTGTTGGTGGTAAACAAATTGCGTGGAACCTTGAACGTATGTGCTGTTAAGGCACCCGGGTTCGGTGATCGTCGCAAAGCAATGTTGGGCGATATCGCTACATTGATTGGTGGAACGCTCATTAGCGAAGATCTCGGCATTCAACTTGAGAACGTTACGCTCGAGCAACTTGGCCGCGCTAAGAAAGTTACTATCGATAAAGGCAGTACGACCATCGTCGAAGGTAGCGGCAAGCGTGCTGATATCGACAAGCGTGTCGCTCAGATCCGTGCTCAAATTGAGCAGACTGACAGTGACTACGATAAGGAAAAGTTTCAGGAGCGTTTGGCCAAGTTAGCTGGTGGTGTTGCTGTTATCAGTGTCGGTGCTGAGACCGAAGCTGAAATGAAGCAGACCAAAGCTCGTTTGGAAGACGCATTGCACGCGACACGCGCTGCAGTTGAAGAGGGCATCCTCCCAGGTGGTGGTGTTGCTCTTGTTCGCTGCCGAGAAGCTGTCGAGTCAGTGAAGTCCACGCCAGTAAAGGATGCGGACGGGAAAACGGTCGTTGCTTCCGCAAAGGGAGACGAGAAGATTGGTGTCGATATCGTGCTTAGTGCTCTCGATGCCCCCATGCGGCAAATCGCCGATAATGGCGGAATCGATGGCAGTGTCGTGGTAGATGAAGTGAGTCAGAAGGCCACCAACATCGGCTACAACGCACACACCGGTGCTTATGTTGACATGCTCAAGTCTGGTGTGATCGACCCTGTCAAGGTTGTGCGTACCGCACTTGCCAATGCAGGGAGCATCGCCGGTCTGTTGCTGACGACCGAAGCTCTTGTAACTAACTTCGAGGCCGAGGACAAAGAGCGTCGCCAAGTCGAAGGCGTCGTTTCCTAGCCGAGATCCAGCAGCCCTGCTGTTCCGAAACCGTCAAAGATGTGTTTCGGATTCGACGCCGAACTCGGTTTGGGTTGTCGTCATGCAGCACGGTTTGCACGCGGAACTGACGGGTCGCTCGCCATCTGGCTTGCGGCCCGTTTTTTGAAACATAGAAAAGGCAAGAAGAAGATGGCCGAGAAAGTCTGCTATTACGAAGTGCTTCGTATCGAGCGGTCTGCTTCAAAAGTTGAAATTGATCGGGCATATCGAAAGATGGCCATCAAATACCACCCTGACAGCAATCAAGATGATGAGCGTGCTGTCGAGAAGTTCAAGGAAGCCACGGAAGCTTACGAAGTTCTCAGCGATGGTGATAAGCGGCAACGATATGATCAGCACGGACACGCAGGAGTTGATGGCGTACATCAGTTCAACGACGTCGAAGATATTTTTGATGCGTTTGGTGACCTGTTCGGCGGCGGAATGTTTGGCGATCTGTTCGGTGGTCGTGGTGGAGGTGGTGGCGGGCGGCGACGGCGGTCTCGCAAAGGGGCGGACATACGGTGCAACGTAACACTTAGCCTTGAGGAAGCGGCCCGAGGCGTTGAAAAGGACATTTCGTTTCGGCGTCGGGTGAGCTGTGAATCATGTGCGGGAAGCGGAGCAGAGCCTGGCAGTCAGCCCACGACCTGTGATACTTGCGGAGGGCAAGGGCAGGTCATTCAGTCCGCTGGCATTCTGCGGGTCCAAACCGCATGTCCAAATTGTTCGGGCTCAGGAAAACAAATTAGCCAGCCTTGCGGAGACTGCCGCGGAAGCGGTTTGCAAAACAAGAAAGCGGAGCTGAGTGTCAGTATCCCGGCTGGGGTAGACGATGGGATGCGAGTGCGTGTTCCCGGTGAGGGTGAGGGCAGCCCAGATGGCGGGCTTGTCGGCGATTGTTACGTCTTTATCACCGTTCGCCCTCATGATTTGTTTAAACGTGATGGATCGCACCTGATTCTGCAGCTGCCCATCTCCTATAGTCAAGCAGCACTTGGTGCCGAGATCGAAGTGCCAACATTGGACGGACCCCACGAATTGCGGGTTGAGCCCGGCACGCAAAACGGAGATGTTTTCACCCTCAGAGGGAAAGGTGTTGTTGATCCACGTGCGGGCCGAACCGGCGATTTACTTGTGCAGGTATTCATCGAAGTGCCTAAAAAAGTTAACGCAGAGCAGGAACGTTTGCTGCGTGAACTTGCCGAGTTGGATCACGAGGCGGTGTTGCCCCATCGGAAATCCTTCCTCGAAAATTTGAAGAACTTTTTTGATCCCGAGACAGATTCGTCAGAGTCATGAGTGAAGAGATGAATGAAGAAATTGATGATATGAACCAAGCCGATTCCGATGATCCTGTTACACAGGAGCATGACGCTGATTCTGTATCGAAAGCTGAGCCAGCAGCTGCGCATCAAGCAGTGGTTGATCAGGTTCTGGAAACCCGTGATGAAGAGATTGAGCGTTTGCGGGAAGCTGCCGATTCTGCAGACATGCGGGTGCTGAAGGCGCAGGCGGAAGCAGAGAATTTTCGTAAGCGTTTACGCCGTGATTATGAAGATCAGGTCAAGTATGCCGCTGTGCCACTGGTGACTGATGTACTGGAAGTGCGGGACAATCTGTTGCGCGGACTGGAAGCAGCCAGTAATTCCGCCGATGCAGGCGGGTTGCAAGAAGGTGTTGCGATGGTTGTGAAGCAACTAGATGACTTCCTGACAAAACACTCCGTGATTCAAATTCCCACTGAAGGTCAGCAATTTGATCCCAACTTTCATGAGGCGATTTCGCAAATGCCAAGCGAAGTTGAATCAGGGATGGTAGCCCACGTTGCCCAAGTAGGCTTTAAGATGCATGACCGAGTAGTGCGTCCCAGTCAGGTGGTTGTCAGTACTGGACCTGCTGAGTGATGTTGATTCGATCGTTGTTGAGTTGCCCGTGCCGATCCTTTAACTTTCGACAGGGCGATTCGTCGCTCGCCGGTGGATCTTTGCGGGTGTTTTTTGCGTGTTTATGAGACCGATTCGTAAATCGTTTCAGGCAACACAGGAGCTCGACTGCTGCTTGTCATTCCAGTCACGTTTTGTGTCGGTCGCTGCTGAGACGCGTCTATCATGACGACAGAACGACGTACCACAGGATTCCTAGGTAGTGGCAAGCTGCTGCGGAAATCACTGCGAGGTGCCAGCACGCATGCAAATACTTGCGTTTTTTATCGTTGATCAAGAAAACGACGCCAATCGTGTAGAGGATACCGCCGGCAAACATCGCCACGACCAGTTGAGTGGGGACATAGGGTGCAAGCGGGATGGCTGGAAGCCAGCCTAGTAACAGATACGAGATGGTGCCGCTTGAATTGACGCGGTGTTTCCATGCGACTTTGTGCAGGAAACCCGCGACCGCAGCGATCCAGATGGCCCATAGTAATGGTGCTCGCGTGGCGTCTGCGGCATAAACATACGCGATCGGGGTGTAGGTTCCTGAAATCATGGTGTAGATCATCGCTTGGTCCCACGCACGTAACTGGTTCAGCAGTGGTTGTCGGCGAATGATGTGCGAAAGACTTGAGCAGAAAAATGTGCCAAACACCGCTGCCATATAAGCTGCGCAGGCAATCGCCAAGCCGGTGCTTTGGGGCAAGGCTAATTGAATGAGATAGATTGCCAAAAGAATGCTGCCAATGGCGGCGATCCCATGTGTCAATGCATTGGCCCACTCCTCCCCTTCGAGGAACGGAGGCTCTTCAGGCATTTCTGCGGTATTGTCCGACGCAGCCATTGACGCATCGTTGGAGTAAGTAGTGTCCTGTGATGGAGGCAGTTCACTCATGGCGTTAGCCAATCATGATTGAGCATCCAGATTCGACACATAGCTTTCCATGCATCTGTCGGATTTCCTGTCTTTCGACCACCAAAACCATGGCCACCCGAGTTGAAAACGTGAAGTTCGGCGGGGACCTTTTTTGCTTGCAGGGCAGCAAAAAGTCCAACACTGCTCAGGCATGTTACTGGGTCATTTGCAGCGTGAGCCATAAACATTGGTGGGGTTTTGGATGTAATGCTCAGGTCTTCAATCAATGTGGTCCCTTGGTCGACAAGCCATGCAGGGTAGATCAGCACAGCAAAATCAGGGATGCAGCTCTGCTCGTCAATCTTATCTGTTGCCTCGTACGTTCGTTCTGTTGCCGTGGCGACTCGCGCAGATGCGTTGCCTCCCGCCGAGAATCCAAGCACACCAACACGATCAGTTGTAACGCCTGGAATTCCGTTGCTACGAATCAGGCTAATACTTCGTTGCAAATCCTGGACGGCGGGCAACCATTTTTTGGATTCTCTGCTGGTGGGAACCCGGTACTTCAGCACGATTGCCGTTATTCCCTGAGATTGCAACCATGTCGCTATCTCAGTTCCTTCCAGATCCCACGCTAGGATCGAGTACCCACCGCCCGGCGCAATAAGTACGGTGGTATTAGCCGAGTCAGACGAGGGTTGAAATACATGCAGCTTTGGCTTTGAAACGTTGGTCAATCGCATCAGGCGGCGACCAGCAATTTTGTTGGACTTGTCAGTTGTAGTGTCAAACTCAGGTTTGCCGGGATCGTTCCAAGCTGGTGGACTGTTTGCCCACACCGGCACAATCACGTCAGCTGTTGCGACAGGCTGAGCTAGATGAACAACGTCGCTATTGGGGCTTTCCTGAGCTAATGCGGAGCCGCAGTGACCATTGACCATGACCACCGTCAACGCAGCCAAGAAATTTCGGAATGCTCCTGCAGAACGCTTGGATGAAAGCACGGAAATACCGAGGGAATGAACTCTAGAAATGAAAGCAACTTGCTCTCTTTTACGTATTGTCACCTCGAACGGGATTGTTCGACAACCCACCTGATTTTAGTCCGTTATGTTGAGCCTGATCATCAAGCATCTGACAATCCAAATATCTGTTGTGTGGGGGTGGCATGAACAGCGTAAAGGATGTGATACGCATTTGGTGTGAACGGTTGGACGCGTGGTTTCTTCCAGCTTCTTCGCCCCCGATGCCGCCGGAAAACAGCCGCGTTGGCGGTTTGCGTGCTGCCGATTCAGGAGCCACGCGCTTCGCATCTGGCGGTTTCACGATTGAACTGGACGATGTTGCTACGAGTTTGATCTTGCGTACAGCCCGCTCGTTTACGGCGCTAGTGGGCAGCAGATTGGGGCATGATCCGCAACTTCATTGGGAGTTTGGGCAATTCCTGATGCGAAGTGTTCGGCAGGCTCGTCATCGGAGAACGGTGTTGTTGGTTGCCGATGGTTCGGCGGTCGAACCTTGGGCTCGGCATGCATCAAAATTGACAGGGGTAACCTTGTTGCGAGTTGGTTTCGAAAAACGAATTGGCATAAGTGGGCCACAGATACGGGTTCGATTTCCCGGAAACCTGGATGTCACCCGGGATGAAGGCGTCATCACGATGGTGGATCGTATTGATGCTCTTTACGTGCGTCGCGGTGGACGCATTGAGGATTGTTTGACAAGACGACTGGAGCAAACGTCTTGCCGCTCGGTGCGGGTTGGTATCACGGCAGCACCAGAGTGCGCTTCATTGGGCTTGATTGACACTGGAGCCGTTGGGTGGTTTGATTCTGAGCCAACTGCAGTTCAGAAGTCGTGTTCTGTGTCAACTCAGGACGCGGAGAAAATCGAGGCAAGTGAAATCGTAAATCAACCGTTTGGCTCGGTGCCTGCGGTTGAATTGTCGACAGCCCGAGACTGGATCGATGAGCCGGATCAATGGTTGGTTCATTGCACGAGAGCAAGTAAGGGGCCATGGCCCGATGAGACGTTGACGCAATATCGAGATGCCATTTTGACCTGTGATCGATGGGTCGCAGAACGTACTGCACTGGATTCGCTCTGCAGGATTATTCACTCAGGTGAAATACTGTCGTCAGCGATTGTCAGTTCAAGGAAATATCGTGTGGTCTGTTGGTCTGCTGTTCCGCTGTTGGATTTATTGCGGCAGCGTTGTTTTCGGTCCCACGTTCAAAGGTGGGATTATGAGCCATACGGTTTAGCGATCCGTGTGAAGACTCTCAGCAAATTGGGCGGGCGGCCTGTGATCTATGGGCAACCTGCGGATCAAGAAAAACTAGCTGCCAGCGATCGATTCCGACATCAATCCGTCGGTAAATCCGGCAGGTGGTGCAAAGAAAAAGAATGGCGGTTGCCTCAAAGCCTATCGCTGGCAACCCTGGATCCAAGCGAGGTGCGTGTTTTTGCTCTCGATTCAATCCCAGCGAGGGAAAGATTGGCAAATCTTCCTTGGAAGCGGACGTTCTTGCAGCACGAGAAGAAACGAGCCTCGAAGAAGACAGCTAAAGATGGCCTGTCAGAAATCTGGAAAACGGTATAATCAATCAGCCAACTTCCGCAACAAGAGGCGGTTTTGCCGCGGAATCTGCAAGTCATGCCGGTTGAATTGTTGGTGAATTTTATCGAGATATTGTGTTCAGGGAGTGCTGAGAAGTTGAGTATTGATAAAACGGATAAGTCGAGCACCGATAATCTGGTCACGCTCTGTGCAAGTCCCTCGGCAATTCACGAGTTGGCTCACTATAAAACGCTGGAATCGGAGGAGCTTCGGCAGCGGATTACTGCTGTGCGCGAGCAGCTAGGCGATTCGCTGATGATTCTCGGGCATCACTATCAGCAGGACGAGGTCATTGAACATTCGGATTTGCGAGGTGACAGCTACAAGTTGAGTCAGATGGCAGCAGAAAGTGAGGCGTGCCAAACGATTGTATTTTGTGGTGTTCATTTCATGGCCGAGACCGCTGATATCCTTGCCAATCATCCAGATAAGGTTCAGCAACGTGAGGGGCGCCGCGTGAATGTTGTGCTGCCAGATATGGCAGCTGGTTGCAGCATGGCTGATATGGCTGCCATCGCGCAGGTCGAAGCTGCTTGGGAAGATATGTCAGATGTGATCGACACTGAACAGGTAATCCCTGTCACCTACATCAACAGTGCTGCAAGTCTGAAGGCGTTCTGTGGCCGGCATGGTGGCATTGTCTGTACGAGTAGCAACGCCAAAGCTGTCATTGAATGGGCATTTGAGCGAGGCCAGCGAGTGTTCTTCTTCCCGGATCAGCACCTAGGGCGTAACACGGCTCTGGAGATGGGAATCGAAGAGTCTGAGATGCCTGTTTGGGACCCGTACGCTCTTGATCTGGGGGGGAACACGGAAACAGCGATTGAGAAGAGTCGCGTTATCTTATGGAAGGGGCACTGTAGCGTACATCAAATGTTCCGCCCTGAGCACGTTGAAGGGTTTCGTGCACAGCATCCAGGTATCAAAATCCTTGTGCACCCCGAGTGTCCGCGCTCGGTGAATGATCTCGCTGATGTGTCAGGAAGCACTGGGAAAATCATCGACACCGTCCAGAACAGTCCAGCCGGAACCAAGTGGGCGATCGGCACAGAGTTGCACCTCGTCAACCGATTGAAAGCCGAACACCCCGAGCAGGAAATTCACTTTTTGAGTCCTGTTGTCTGCATGTGTGCAACGATGTACCGCATCGATCTGCCGCATCTTTGTTGGACGCTCGAGAACCTGAGGGATGGTGCGATTGTCAATCAGATCAATGTGGATGAAGAGACCAGCAAGTGGAGTCTGATAGCGTTAGAGAGAATGTTGGCTGTGCATTAATCACGCATGATTGGTGCGTGGCGCTCCGCCAGGAAATGGCTAGGACAGCTTGCTTTCTTCAGCCTGAATCATCGTCGCTAAAATCTCTTGAAGTGACACTGTGATATCCCATTCGGGATAGTGCTGGCGAAACTTCGATAGATCACTGATGTAACAAATGTGATCACCTTTTCGAGCTTCGTTTGAAAGAGTGTAATCCAGTTCGTAGCCACCAATTTCTCGAATCATCGTGATGCATTCCAGCACGCTTGCGGCATTCTGACGTCCGCCGCCAATGTTATAGACCTCGCCAGGACGCGGGGCTTTTGCAAACGATTCGAAGGCTTTGACAACGTCACTGCATTCAATCTGATCGCGGACCTGTTTTCCTTTGTACCCATAGATGGTGTAGGATTTGCGATGAACTGCGACGTGTACCAGATAGCTCAAGAAACCATGAAGCTCCACGCCGCTGTGGCTTGCACCGGTAAGACAGCCACCACGAAAAATTCCCGTTTTGAGTCCAAAGTAACGTCCGTACTCTTGGGCTAGTATGTCTGCCGCTGCTTTGGACGCACCAAACAGTGAATGCATTGTTTGATCGATTCGGCAGGCTTCTGTTATCCCGTTGTAGTCTTGCTTGTTCGTATAGTCCCAGCGTGTATCAAATTCTTGCACCTCGAGTCCGTTGGGCGCATCACCGTAAACTTTGTTTGTGCTCATGTGGCAGAAAACAGCTTCAGGCGCATATTGACGGGTTGCTTCCAGAAGGTTGAGGGTGCCGTTGGCGTTCACCTCGAAGTCCAGAAAAGGGATCGCAGCTGCACGATCATGGCTGGGTTGGGCGGCGCAGTGAACGATCAGGTCCGGACGCTCGTTCTTGAAAAGATCAAGGATCGCATCGCGGTTGCGAATGTCGATTGATGCTGTACGGAAATTCTCGGTCTCGGACTCCAGTTGCTTGCGATTCCACTCGGTGCTACCTGCGGGGCCGAAGAACGTGGATCGCATGTCGTTGTCGATGCCAATGACTTGGTTGCCTGGGGCATCCCAGTGTCGTACTGCAGCAGAGCCAATCAGCCCGCTCGATCCTGTAACGACAACAAGCATTTGCAACTCGATTCAGTGGCTGGTGTTTTGTCGGATCGTGCGTGATGTCGCCAGTCAATCGGCGGATGCAGGATTGGTCATGTTTCGTTGGGAAAACAAACGTAGTGAGTGAGCTTCAGCATACCCATAAGCGATGTGCCATGGACCAGTCGGGTTCAAACTTATGTCTGATCAAAAGAGACTTCTGGCTGAGTCGGCGCCCTACCGCCATGGTGATATGGGGGCAGTTGATTCGATTGGGACATCCAAACCATATCCGCGTCGATGTTGATCGCCAGTTGAGTGACCTAGCGGGCCGTTTCTCGGCCCGCGCAGTAAAGACTCAAACGGATTCAGAAAGTCGGAGAACAAGATCGGCTACGAGACGAACTGGCGACAGATGAGAAGTCAGGTCAACCACAGAGGTGCAGACCAAGATCAGCTAAGAAAGCCAAAAAGGGGTGGCTAATGGGACTCGAACCCACGACCCTCGGAATCACAATCCGATGCTCTAACCAACTGAGCTACAGCCACCGTGTCAGGAAACCCCCAAAAAGTGGGTTTTTGACGAAATTCCCTTTCCAGTTGCTGAGCAAACCGCATTGTGCAACGCAGTTCGAACAACTGCTGGCCGGGAAATCAGTTCTGCGACAAAGCGAAGAACCAATCAAAGCCAGCTGCTCACTCGCGTAAGACGAGCAGCAGATAGGACAAACTTAAATAAAGCGGGTTCGTTTGGGAAGCCTACAAAGCTCAAAAAACACTCTCCAATGATGCCAAGAAATCAGCAGGCTGACGATCTTGTCGGTTACGCAAAAAGGTGTGCTTGCACCTCACGGACGGTGTGAAATATCAAAGTCAATTCCCGAAGCGGGGAACGCTTAGAGCAGACGGATCGCATCATCCCAGAGCGATTTCAGCAGACCAGAGGAACTTCGGCAACGCTGAGTTCTACTGGCGAATTCGATTTGGAACGCTTGGATTGCGGTGTGCAGAGTGTCCGTAGAAAATTGCGAGCTGCCCAGGGCTGAAACTGCTGACTGAGGTCATGTCACATTTCGCGGTTGAATACGCCGATGCAGCAATCGCAATGCGAGAGGGAACGCCGTTCATCTTGCACTTTTAGCCCTGTGCATTTGTTCCTACCGGTTCCTTTGACCAGTTTCAGCGGCTTGAAACTGCGTTTTACCGGAGACAGCACAAGAACTTCACAAGCTTTATCCCTTTCGTGATTTGCGCGAGCTGAGTCTTTTCCGAATTCTGTCCATCTTCAAGCAGTGGTGATCTGTTTCAGAATAGAGATGACTGGACTGAACTCTCGGTCGATGGAATTTTGATTGTCCTCTCAATATCGATTGTCTTCATTGATTGTCTTCTCTATCTGGCCCACGGCTTTGGGTGAGTTGGTTTCGCCGTAATTTCCATCAGTAGCAGGTCCGGACTGTTGTTTGAGCCAAATACGTTCGGGTTTATCTCGAATTGCGTTACCGCTGCGAAAGCTTGTTGCTGTAAAAAATACAGTGCCGGGTTGCGGTTTGGGGTATATTATCCCGTGAGACTCTGCGGTTTTTCGCCAAACGCGAGCCTTTTTCAAATGCTGTTCCCTTTGTGGGTGGTTCATCTACTCCCCAATAGTAGAATTTTGGTAGTCTCGACATTCGTTTGGTTGAGGCAGTGTCGGGGGGGCTTAGGGGAGCAATCATAATGAACAGCGCCGACATTACTTTTGAGATGGCAGAAATGGTAGTGGGCTGGGGTGGGAACCGCCCGGCTGGAATCAGCCTGAGTCGCTGGAATGCCATTATCAAGTTCGTACGCAGTCGCACCGTTTGACCAGTCGGATTTGGAGCTGCTTGGTCGCAATTGCTGCTCGCCAGTTTTGAAAATTCGACTGGTTCCGGGGTGCACCATCTAACGGATGCAAATGCGATCGATCGACGCGTGGCAACGCTTTCGTGGCAGACGCCTCAAATTCTCGAATGCCGGCACGGTTAATGGAGCGTAGTAGGGAAATCGTTTGAGGCTGGTTCTATTGCTTCAGAAGTATTCTTTTACTCGCGATTCGTGTTTCTTACGATCGTGTTTGGCGCAATCCCTGACCACTCTGATTATCCTGCAGGTTTGGTTTGTGACGTGTGGTGAGCTGACGAAGAATGAAAAAGAAGAAGAAAACCGAGACGTCAAAACCGCAGAAGGATTCTGGATCCTCGCGCGGGAGTCGGCATTTTGATGCTCAAGTGAGCCCAGTGGGGAAAGGCCCCTCACCGACAGTAAAGACGTGGCTTTCGATTTGGGTGGCCGTTCATTTGACTGCGATCGCGGTCTCGTTCACTGCCGTTGTTGATCCTTCTTCTATTCACCAGCGACTCTCAGATGTTCTGCAACCGTATTTACGACCAACCCACTTCTCTGCTGATGACCGACCGGTTTATCTGACTCATGGTGACTCTGATGACCAGCCTCATCGCATCGAGGTAACCAACCAGCGAGTTACCGGAGTTAAGGCGTCAGGCGATCTAAAATGGCGAGTGATTGGACCTGCAGAGAAAAAGGGCGTTTCGTCGATTCCCGGATTCGCCGTTTCTGACCGAGTGGCAAGGTGGCTTTCCACTGCTGCGATGCTGGCCGAAAATGATCAGCCCAGCCTGGTGGCTGATTTGATTTTGCCGGTCGTTGCAAATCAACCTTCGGTTCAAGGCGTTAGGATCGTGCGGTATCCAACGGACTTGAATGACATCAATACGGGCGTCGCCGTACCCTATCTGGCGAGCGTGGTAAGAGGCAAAGACACCGTGTCATTGGTTCAGTTGAAGGAGTCGAGGTTATCCGCGCAGCCCCGTTTGTCGGTTGTTCGTCCCGATAGTCTTCGTAGTGTTGCGCGAGTTTCAGTCACCTACCTACCACCTGATTCTCCGGATGCAGGCCAGACTCTGTACCGTGAATCGGTCAATCGACTCATTGGCATGGAGGTAGTACAGTGAGCAAAATCAGCAAAGCGGGAAGCTCCGAGAACGAGTTGGAGATTGGTGCGTGGGATAGGTATTGGTTTTCGAGTGCGTCAATCGAGTCTGTCAGTCTGGTTCGTGGGCTATTGGCGTCAATCACTCTGCTCTATTTTCTGAGTGCTTGGTCGGATGCTTCTTTTTGGTATGCCGAGGGTGGTCCGCTCTCTGCCACTCATGTCTCTGAGTTTCTCCGGACCGGTGGTTTGGAGTCTGCAGGAAGTTGGATCATTTCACCACTCTTCCTGACTGAAAATGTTTGGGTCTATCAGCTGTATCTTGTCATGGGTGTGGCAACTTCGGTTGCTGTTTTTTGTGGTCGCGGTGGTCGTGGGGCAAGTTTTGTGTTGTGGTTGCTCTTCGTAGGATGGGCCAATCGCGCGATGTTACTATCGGGTTTGGCTGAGACACTGCTAAGCCTCGCCTTGTTCGCGGCAGCAATTTCACCCGCAGGCAATGCTTGGGCTGCACTTTCAGGCAAGCGAAAAGGAACTCGCACAACGGGCGATGATCACGCAAACGTGCATTGGACCGCAGGCTTTTCGGAACGTTTACTAGCCACTCAAATCACGTTGATCGGTTTCGCGACTTGGGTCGGAATGCTTGGTGGGAGGGTCTGGTTCAATGGCTTGGGGGCTTATGCATTGGCTGCACCCGCGGAGGATCGGACAATTGACTGGACTGGATCCAGTTCACTGTTGGTCCAAGTATCAGTTCACGAGCTCTTGACCCACTTGATGGTAATCGCGTTGCCCTTGGGGCTGTTTTTGGCATGGCTGCCAAAGACCAATCTCATTGGCAAGTTGCTCCTTGTAGGATGGTGCATCACAGTGGCGATGCTTGGATCCCATTGGCTTTACGCGATGACATTTTCTGTGATTGTTCTCTCGATTCGTCCTTTTGTTCGGTCTTGTGGCAGCGAACAGGTTTTGGCTTAGAAAGCTGGTCTCGCATGGTTGTGTCGGCAAGCTACTGAAGGTCAGCAAAATTGGTTGTCGCAACTGAGCAAGCATGATCTATATTGCCTTGGAATCGAGGATTTTGTTGCAGCATCGATTTGTGCTCGAATGCAGATCGCTGCTTTCCATCGATGCATGTTGCAGATTTCTTGCTCTCGCATGAACTGCTGCAAACACGTGGGCTCCGCGTTTTTCTTGTGTTTTGGCCAGCGTGTTTTACTCGTTGCTGGGCCAGAAACAGGGGGTTTGAAATCGATCGAGGGAGATTCTGCGGCTAAACTGCTGACGGTGACGGGATATTACACGCTACAAGGTGCGGGTTGCGTTGTCGTCGCGGATGCAAACAACTATCTTTTAGGAAGCTGTTCCCGTTCTCCAACTTGGTAGCTGTCGTTTGTTGTTAGCACGCCCCGTTTTGCACTTGTTGATCATCTGGGTAGCAGTTTTCTCTCAGGTGTCTGCGGAGGAAGCCGCTGGTTTGGCTGCGTCGGTGCGCAAAATTCGAGGGGAATTTGAACGGCTTGATCAAGATCAGAATGAACAATTGAAGCTGGATGAGTTTTTACTACTTCGCAATAATCGAGCGGAGTTGAAACGTGATTTTTTGCTTTATGATTTTGATCGCTCAGGAGCATTGAGCCGCGCTGAGTTTTCATCGGTTTCAGGGCTGTGCCCGGCATGGATTCGTGGAAGTGTCCCCGATCCCTTCAGTGATTTGTTGGAAAAAGCGGTGTCTGCTCTGGACGAGTCTTATGAGCAGTGGAATACGCGACCCAACGAGTACGTGAACTCCCATAGTTTCGTGGCAAATTTCATTGGCTCCATTTCGCCGGAGGGAAAAAAGTTTGTTACGGGCAGGATCCTGCGGCAAGCTGATCCGGATGGCGATGGACAGATGACGCGCGTCGACGCGAGAAAATTTTTGAGCTATCAGTTGGGAATGTTCTGGGGCGACGGGCATGAAATTCGTGAGCCAACTGGAAGGGTGTTGCGGTTGGATCGATTTCTCGTTGCTGATGCCAATAACGATGGATCTGTGACGCTTGATGAGTTCACAAGCCATGGCTGGGGAACGCGTTCCGAGGAAGAGTTTCTCCGTTTCGACGTGGAAAAAGATGGAAGGCTCACCTTTGGGGAATACCGGGATTATCGACACAGCGAAAATTACTTTGATGCGGTCGAGTGGTTTCGCAGGGCCGATCGTGACCTGAGTGGTTTCCTTGACATGATGGAAATTGAGGAAGCGGCAGAAGAGGCACGGCAGCATTTGGTTCCGTCGACCATTGAGGCTTTTGACCAAAATCATGATCAACTTTTGTCACTACAGGAGTTTCGCTTGTCGATGCTTGGGAATTTGAACTATCCCTGGGCCAAACGTCCGGTTGATTTGAATCGTGATGGCGTTCTTTCCTATGACGAATTCATTTTTCACAACACGGATCTATTTCAGCTGCAACGGCGTTTCTATTTTCACCGCCTTGATCGCAATCGTGATCGTCGTCTTTCACCAATGGAGTTTGACTTCAATGAAGCAAAGCCAAACGCCATTCGGATGGAGAGTAAAGACGGGAATAGGAAAACGGTGATCTACCAAGATCAGAGATTTCCTGTTCTGGGGCTGCCAGATGTGTCTCCTGATGCAACGCGAATGCTGTTCCATCGTTCCTCGAATGATCCCGGTGTTGGCAGCCAAGTGGTACTGTCTGATTTGAAAGGTGAAGTGATTACCGAGCTATGCAGCGGAAAGCAGCCTTCGTGGTCCGCAGATGCAAGTCAGTTTGTTTGTGCAAGGATCGTCGGAAAAGGGGTCGCTGGAAAACAGATATGGGTGATGGCGGCAGATGGCAGAGGTGGAAGATCCATCGGTCAAGGGACGTCACCACGGTGGTCACCAGACGGAAAAAAAATCGCCTTCATTCATGACAATGGCATCGTGTTGTACGACACAGTGAAAGAGGAATCCCGAGTGCTCGTGCCGCGGGAAGGACATCGTTACACCAGCCTGGGCGATGCATTGGTCTGGGAATCAGACAGCAATCGTTTGGCTTTACTTGCTACTCGTCCAAATTTTACAGAATTGGTTCTTGTTGCAATTCCACCTGAGACAAAGGAGTCCGTCTCGGATGCCACGCTACCAGCGAAGGCAGAAGAAGGGCAAAAGAGGACTGCGGAGGTGACAATGGAACCGCAGCGAGGTTTTGCATCCTGCCGTAGTGTTGGTCAGTTGTCTTGGGGGGCTGATGGGATTTATTTTGCAATCAGTTCTAATGCCACCGGAGGTGTCGCCAAACAAGCTTCACTTCAGTTGTGGGTCCCCGCGTTGAACGGCGGTGTAAAAATGTCTCCGTTGCTTTCGCGTGACTTCGCTTGGAAGTCGGCGTCTGTTGAACTGGGCGGAAAGTGGTATGTAGCGGTCTCTGAGCACTAGTTAATTTAGTGCGCGGTTCGGTTTTCGCTCTGTTCCTGCGGCCGTTGGAGTAAACGAGGGTGGCGGGGTGGTGTCTCTGAATAATTGGGCTCACGTCGGTTCAGCTTTGTTTTGTATTCTCGAACAGTTCTCCGTCCCGTGATTTGAATTTTGTTGAGATCACTGAATGAATCAACCAAATTTTGATGCTAGCAGCGATCCGCATCGTGAGCAGCCGCCCACGGATTTGAATGGTGCGGCGGATTCATCTCGCCCTTCCCAACGTGGTGGATCAGGTGCGTCTGGCACCACCACTGCACGCGATTTGCCGGTGCCTTTTCTTGGGATACATTTCAAGTGCTGCAAAACGTACGGAAGGATTTATCGCAATCACCAGCGGTATGTATATGAGGGGCGTTGCCCGAAGTGCCGAGGCTTGTTGACGGTTCCAATTGGCCCTGGCGGGCTAGATTCGCGGTTTTTGACAGCAGAGTGAATCGGGCTGTGGTTTAGCCTGTGACGTGTGTCAGACGTCACTTTGATCGATCTCCATGATGGGCACACGCAGGTGATGTGTTCAAATGGGTGGTTGAAGATCGAATCACGGTGGCTGAAATTCTGGTTGGAAGCCTCCCTTGTTGTGGCATCATCGGGCTTTCGCAAAGTCCTTCGGTTTTGATACTGTCCCATGACTTGAGTGGGGAGGTGAAGCTGCATGCGTGTTTCACGCACTGGTTTCATGAGCATGATCCCGAAAATAGCTGAAATGATCCAAGCATGTTGGGTGAATACAAAGTTAGTCGATGCACGCGACAGTGCCATCATCTGAAACGCCCATTGCAAGAGGGTGAATGGTATTACTCCGTTGTACTGGAGTCAGGTGATGACTTTGTGCGGCAAGACTTTGCTGCGGAGTGCTGGAGTGAGCCACCAGAGGGAGCCATCGGATGGTGGAAGTGTCGGATGCCTACATCCGACCAAAAGAAGCTGGTGCTCGCGCCGATCGAAGTGTTAACGGATTTACTGCGGCAGATGGGAAGCCAGCCCGAGAAGGCGAAAAGTCGCTATCTGTTGGGCCTGATGCTAATGAGAAAAAAAGTGGTACGGCCGTTGGAGTCCGAACAGGGACAGGAACAACTGTTGCGACTTGAAGTGATTGCGACTGGAGCCGAAATCAATCTTCCGATCTGCGTCATTAGTCGAGGTGAATCAGAACAGCTTCTTGAGGAACTCAATGAGCTTCTGTACTGCGAAGCTGAAGAGATGGCAGATGAAGAGATGGCAGATGAAGAGATGGCAGATGAGGCATCGAAAGCCGATCCTGTTGAAGATGAGTAACAGCGCCTAGACGCTATGTATTTAGTCAGTCAACGCGATCCGCGTCGCCATGCTGAATGCGAAACCGGGCTATGTTTAAGAAGTCACTTGCAGGGGTAACTCTGCTGAACACCGAAATTTGAGTGCAGGGATGCGATTACTCAGTTGGTTCGGAATACTGTTTGTCTGCTTTGTCTCGGGTGGCGCTACGTGCGCACCCAGAAATGGTCCCATGCCGTTTCCTCCACCACCAACCGTGTTGAACGAAACTCCGTCACTTGAGCAGATCGCGAGTGTTGTCAACCGAAGTTCTGCGATTCGTCAACTCAGCACGAATTCAGCGACAGTGAAAATGCTCAGCATGCCTAGCTTGCCGCGGCTCAGCGCGACGATGCATGCGGAACGCGATAAGAATTTTCGGCTCCGCGCCAGTTTGCCGATTGTGATGGGCGCTGGCATGGACATGGGGAGCAACGAACAGGTCTTTTGGTTCGAGGTGCCAGAAGGAATGTCAAAAACCCTCTATTACGCTCGACATGATCAGTATCGTCAGCAACTCGAGCGTGCCATCCTGCCCGTCGATCCATCGTGGGTAATGGATGCTTTGGGGCTAGTTCAAATCGATCCCAGCAACGTCGATGCTGGTCCCGTTCGACGCGCTGATGGACGGTATGAGGTTAGCAGTATGGTGAGCATGCCCAACGGTATCTATCACCGTATTTGTTTTATCGACCCGAACGCCGGGCACGTGACAGATCAATACTTATATTCGCCCAGCGGTCAGCTGATCGCCGAAAGTCACGCCTCGCAACATGCGTACTATGAGCAGTTTCAGTGCAGTCTGCCGCATGTGGTGGAGATTAAGTTGACGCCAAATCTTGGCCCACCCTTGGAAATGAAGATCGAGGTTGGAGCATACACAATCAACCAGCTTCTCAGCGGTGACCCCAATGTGTTTTCAATACCCACATCAGCATCGAATATGGTTGACTTGACTACGCTTTCCGGAGAAGCAGCGACTGCCGGTCAGCCTTTACCTTCCAACGCTATTAATTACAGCGCCCAGGGTAATCCGGGGTATCCAATGCGTGGTGAATTTCGCTGATTGGCGTGTGCTGGATTTTCCAAAGTGTAGGCTGGCCGAGATCAGGGGTTACGCAGAAGTCGACTTGCTGCAAGTCGGCTCTTCTGCCCTATGATGAAGGTTGCCCGCAGAGCCGCGCAGTCCTCTAGAAATGGTTATGACTGGTTCGGCTCTGCTGTTCTTGGTCGCTATGAACCATCCGCTGGGCCAACTCTTGGAGAGTGGTTGTAGGCGCCCAGTCGAGTTTTTCTTTGGCCTTGGTTGCATCACCAACCAACTGCGTGACTTCTGAAGGACGCATGTAACGGGGATCTTGTTCAACGTAATCTCGCCAGTCGAGGTTGACGGCATTAAAAGCAGCATCAAGGAACTCACCGATGGTATGTTCTACGCCAGTTGCCAACACGTAGTCATCGGGTTTCGGTTGCTGTAGCATCCGCCACATTGCGTCAGTGTAGTCAGGAGCGTAACCCCAGTCACGCTTACCATCTAAAGAACCAAGTTTGAGCTTTTCCTGAAGTCCGAGGGAGATCGCGGCAGCAGCTTTTGTGATCTTACGTGTAACGAACGACTCTCCACGGCGTTCTGATTCGTGGTTGTAGCAAATCGCATTGCACGCAAAGATGCCGAAGGAATCTCGGTAGAGACGGACCATATTGGTTGCGAAAGTTTTCGCAACTCCATAAGGAGTTACGGGGCGCATCGCGGTATCTTCATTCTGCGGGGCGGTTTCCGGACGGCCGAAAATTTCCGAACTGCTTATGTGAAGAAAACGAGGTTGCTTTGCGAGGTCTCGAACAATCTCCAGCAGTTTAAGCGTGCCCATGCCCGTGAATTGGCAGGTTGTTTCAGGAATTTCAAAACTTGCGCCAACATGGCTTTGCCCTGCCAGGTGGTAAAGTTCGTCCGGTTCCGTTTTTAAAAGAATACGCCGAATGGTGGTTGTGTCGTCAAGGTCAGCATAGTGCAAGAAAAGACGTTTGTCGTAGACATCTCTATCATGGAAGAGAGTGTCGAGACGTACTCTTTGAGTTGAACTTGTGCGGCGAACTAAGCCATGAACTTCGTAGTTCCTGCTCAGTAGTTGTTCTGCAAGGTACGATCCATCTTGACCGGTGATGCCGGTAAGCATTGCAGAGGGCACGACGATTTCCGTGGTTGAAAGTGAATGTTGACAGGTAGTGGCGTGGGTGGAGCCAGTAGAAGCAACCACCGGTCATTGAGAAGCACACTTCAGGCTAAGTCAGCAGGATGATTCCAGCGCGACGTTCGCACGTGGTCGTTTGATTCTGTCCATTTCGTGCATCGGGGAGGGTGACCGTGGACGAATGTGTCGGGGAGGGGTGGAGGACACGGGGACAGTTGGTTAGTTCAAACGATTTGACGTGCGAACGTCGCGTGTGGTGGTCAGGCGATCGATTCAAGTTGGCAATCTTCCAACTTGACGCTGACACCTTGATCCATGAATTGTACTGAAACAAGTAAACGAGTTTCCTGATCTCGCCGGATGACAATTCCTTCATAGCCTGAAAATGCACCGGAGCGGACTCGGACGGCCTCGCCTGGTTCGATGCGGCTTTCTATCGTCAACGGAGCACCTGTGTTGACAAGCCTGTGAATCTGCTTCAAGTCTGCAATGAACTGCTCCGTGTTTGTAATCGGCTCGTATTTGACAATGCATCCTGTGCATACCGCTTTGTAACGATGATCTTCCGGACCGCACATGAATACGTAGTTGTTGAACAGTGGTGCGTAAGTAGTTCGCATTCTGCCAGCAGGAGAACGTTTCCGGTGAGGAATCTGTGGAGCGTAATGTTTGACATCCAGGTCACGTAGTCGTCGCATCAATTGCTTTTCCTGACGACTACGGGTGTAAAATAGCCACCACGCTTCTTCATTCAACTGTTGTTGCTCGAGCAAGGTTACCGGGTGGCAGTCTGGCTCGGGAGGAAGGATGGGCATCGTTCTAGTGAAACCTGTACGCTGGCTGTTTTGTTCTCATAGCGAAGGACGCAGGCGTCGTTCGTGCAATTGTTCGCAATGGTCGATAAAAGCACATGGGCAGATATTTACCGATGCCTTCTAACTAGGCGTCGCTTTGCCCCATCTCCTGTATCCGAATTGCTGAAACTTGAATAGACACTTGGTGTAACCGTGTGTTGACTCAAGTTCTTTCGTTGAGAAAGGGGATAGTGTTTGGTGCACCTGCATTCCGGTATTGTTTGTTGGAATCGCTCGGCGTCCACTCTCTCGTCTAGGAAAGGGAAATCGGTTGAAGCGAGTGCGGAGTGTGGTAAAACGCTGCGGACAGTGGTGGATAGTAAAGGCAGGGGGTTGGTAACGACGTTGGAATCGGTTGCGAGGCTTGTACTGACTTCGTTTGCCGGATTGCTGAGTTGCTGAGTTGGGGTGTTGCTGAGTTGGGGTGTTGGAGAGATGTTGATTGAAGTTGGTCGTCTGATCCGGAAGAAGGGGATCGTGGCAAGCAACGAAACGCATTCGATGGAAATGAGTGTGCCACTCCTTTTGTCTCTTCAGTTATCTTCGTGAGGTTTTGGCGTATCTCTTCTGACCTGTAGAGCGATGGACTGCGGCTACCATTTAAAAAGTTTTGCTTGCCGCTGCAGCTGTGTTGTGCGATCTCAGCTTGCGAGACCTAGCGGCGATTCAATCAGGCACTTGTTGGATGACGTTTTGCAGCTCACCAAACGGTGACGAGTGAACCGCGTCGATGAACAGCATTGAGCTCTCGATCAAGTTCTTTCAATGTGCGACACAAACTTGCGGCAACCTGATGGTTTGCTGGTTGGCGATTTGCACAGCAAACCAAATTCGATGCAAGTGCCAGATCACTCGCGAGACGCTGTATTGGAAAGCAAAGCTGGCACGTATGACATACAGGTTTGGCCCTGTATAGTATGAGGGCGCAGCTGCTTGCAGTTTTCAGGACATCAGATGTTGAATGCCAGATGTTGAATGCCAGAGGTGATCGTGATGAGTGATACGATCGACATCGAAACCTACTTGAGGTCGCATTCCAGGCTCACGGTCGACGTGCGTTCGCCTGGGGAGTTCGCTGCTGGCCACATCCCCAATGCTGTTAATATTCCTTTGTTCAACGATGATGAACGTGCTCAGGTCGGGGTGGCCTACAAGAATCGGGGCAGGAACCACGCGATTGGGATGGGTTTGCGTCTTGTCGGGAAGAAAGCTGACGAGCTGCTCGAGTCGTTGAGCCAATTTGAAGAGGGGGCAAAGGTTTTTGTTCACTGCTGGCGTGGAGGCATGCGAAGTGAAGCGTTCAATTGGCTTGCATGCCGAAGTGGACTCTCGGCAACACGAATCAGCGGTGGCTACAAAGCATTTCGACGGGCCGCACATGAAAGTTTTGCTGATTCAATGAAGATTGTGATCTTGTCGGGCTACACGGGGGTAGGGAAAACGGCGTTGTTGCAAGATCTGCAGGCGGACGGTGAGCAAGTGATTGATCTTGAGTCATTGGCTTGTCATCGAGGATCAGCATTCGGAGGCATTGGTCAGCCAAGCCAACCCACCGTTGAGCAGTTTGAGAATGATCTGTTTGAATATTGGCGAGAACTGGACCCGAATCGGCCTGTCTGGCTTGAGGATGAGAGTCAGTCGATTGGCAGAGTCAACTTACCGTTGCCACTTTGGAATCAAATGAGGTCAGCCCCCGGCATTTTTGCTGAGGCAGATAGAGATAGTCGCATTGAGTTACTCGTGCGGGAGTACGGAGACCTGCCACAGAATGCCTTAGCCGACGCGATTGGAAGAGTGAAAAAACGCCTCGGTGGGTTGCGTTATCAGCAGGCCATGACTGCTTTGGAAGAGAACCAAATTGTCGAATTCGCTGATATCGCTTTGCGGTACTATGACGATGCGTACACGACAGGAGCACAGAAGAGGCCGCGGGGCAAAATGGTGAACTTTGCCCTCACAAAAGCTGGAGTTGCTGATCCGTTGCATGAGTTGCGGAGCTTGGGACATCAGTTGGTGATGACCGACGGCTGAGTGCAAAAAAGACGATCAGCTAGAGCAAGCGTGTGAGGTAGACGGCGTTGGCGACATGCGGCGGTTGGGAGTGGTGGAGAGGTAATTACCTGTCCGACTGGACAGCTCTCTATAGTCCGAATAACAACCGATACCTTTCAGGAAATGATACGATGTTCTCAAGATCTTTCGCGTTACTCGTTTCATCGTGCCTGCTCATAAACGCCCTTGCCGCGGCCGAGCCAGAGGCAGACAAACAAGCATCCCAAGCAAGGACATTGTTCGATTTCAACGGTGAAAAGGACCTCTCACGCTGGCAGATCGTCAATGACGGCGTCATGGGGGGGCGTTCCACAAGCCGCGTCCAGTTGCAGGCGGATGTCGAGATGAAGTTTTCGGGAAATCTCTCACTTGCGAACAATGGCGGGTTTGCTTCCACGAGGTCTCGTGGTGCCAGTCTGAGTTTAAAGCGAGGTGATGTAATCGTCCTCACCGTGAAAGGAGATGGACGGAAGTACAACTTCAATGCCTACGTGCCACGCCGTCGGATGGCGTTCTCTTATAGAGCCGATTTCAAAACCGTGAAGGGCGAGTGGATTGAAGTCCGGATTCCACTTAGGCAGCTCGTCGCGACCTCCTTCGGAAGGGAAGTTCGGGGCGCTTCACTGGATCCCGCCGAGGTCAATTCCGTTGGAATCCTGCTAGGTGATAAGAAGCCGGGTGCATTTGAGCTTCTTATCAAGTCCATTGAGGTTGAGTCGGCCGGCGATGTGAAAGAATTCACCCTGACCGCCGGTTGAACTCGGTTCGACCGTCTCGAAGGGTGTCCAGACGCTCTGCTCGGCAAACGAAGGGTTGATCCGCCCTGTTCCTGGTTTGAGCGTGATGTTGCTAAAGTTTTACCCTCTCGTTGCGAATCTCGTGATCTTCACGCAGGTTGAATTTATCAGCTGAGCTCTATTTCGTGCCTCGGTTTGCGGGGAGAGGCAGTTTTGAGGGTTGCCGCGGACGCGATTTTGTTTTGATTTGACCGTAATTCGCGAGTGTTCTGGGTCAATCTCACGCTTTTGGTGCCCGGCCTGCAGTTGGCGTCAACATGGCGAGAATGTCGCTTTTTACTGCTTAAATGTAGCTTCTGAATCGGTCATCACGGCCTCTGAACAGAGATCCAACTATGATCTTCCTGTCTCGGCGCGTCTTCACTCGACCGACTAGGTTTTTGTACCCGCGTCTCCGCTTCCAAGCCCTTTGACCGTGTTCCCGCAGCATCACGGGCGGCCGGGTGGTCGATTGCATTTTTGACTCGGATGGGCAAGACTTAGGCAGTTCAGTCCTAGAGGGGGGGTGACTCCCACCTGAATTTTTTGCAAGGTTTGTTTCGGGAAAGGTTTTATTGTGAAGGGAATAGTTTTTACATCTTTCATCAAATACGTCGAGGACTCGTTTGGTGATGTGGTTGTGGAAGAAATGATCTCTGGTTGTCATCTCTCTACCGACGGCGCTTATACGTCAGTGGGGACTTACGATCATCGTGAGATTGTTCAGATGATCGTTCAACTGGCAAAGCTCACCGACCGTGATGTTCCCGGCTTATTAAAAGATTTTGGATACAAACTGTTCAAAACGTTGGTGACTGGCTATCCAGAGGTTGTGAGGCATATGGGGGATTCGTTCGCTCTAGTTTCCACGATTGACGACCACATTCATGTGGAAGTGCGAAAGCTATATCCCGATGCTGATTTACCTTCTTTTTCGCATGAGGTCGTCGGCCCGAATGAGTTGCGTTTGCTTTATGAATCAAAGCGTGGGCTCGCCGATCTAGCCGAGGGGCTCATGTTGGGATGTTTTGATCATTTTAACGAAGATGTCGAATTGGAGCGGGAAGATCTTTCGCATGGTGCTGGGACGCGAGTCGCGTTCACCATGAGGAGGGCCGCTGGTTAGATGGAACCCACCGAGATACTCAAGCGAAAGCTGAAGCGGGAAATCGCGGCTCGCCTCGAAGCTGAACGTCTGCTCGAGGAGAGGAGTCGCGAACTATTCGCCAAAGGGCAAAATGTAGAGAGGCTGAATAGCACTCTTGAAGATCGCGTTGCTGCGGGAACGGTGCAGTTGCAGCGATCCAACGCAATGTTGACGATCCTTCATGAAACTGTCCTGATGGCGGCAGAGGTCGAGACTTTTGACGAGGCTCTTGAGCGTTGCCTGAAAGCAATTTGTGAATTCAGCGGTTGGCCACTGGGGCACATTTACAAGCGGTCCACCGGTCTAAATGATCGTCTGGCGTCATCCGGGATTTGGTTTTTTGAGAGACCAGAGTCGTTCAAACGCTTTCGCGAAATTAGCGAACTGACGAAGTTTGAGAAGGGAGTTGGTTTGCCGGGTCGGATCTGGAAGAGTGGGGCTCCTGCCTGGATTGACGACATTCGTCAGGATGGCAACTGTCCGCGGACGAAAGCAAATGCAGATCTCAATGTTCGGTGTGGCTTTGGATTCCCTGTCAAAATCAAAGGCCGTGTTGCTGCCGTCTTGGAATTTTTTAACGATGAATTATTCGAACGCGACGATCAGTTGCTGATTCTGTTGGGATCGGTCGGTGAGCAAGTTGGGCGTGTTCTGGAACGGCAGGAAGCACATCGTGAGCAAAGGGCTGCACGTGAAGATGCAGAACGCGCTAATCAAGCCAAAAGTCGCTTTCTTGCCAACATGAGCCATGAAATTCGGACGCCAATGAATGCCATTCTTGGTTTGACTGAATTGGTGCGTGACAGTGAGGTCAGCAGTTTACAGCATGAGTATCTCTCCACCGTGTTGGCGTCGGGCGAAAGCCTTTTGGCTCTCGTGAATGACATTCTTGACCTATCGAAAATTGAGGCCGACGCTGTCAACCTAGAGAAGATCGACCTCAATCTCTATCAGCTTGTGTTTTCAGTCATGAGAGCAATGGCAACGCAGGCTCACGTGAAAGAACTTGAGCTTTTATGTTCAATGAGCGCGGATGTACCTGAGTTCATTTGTGGTGATGAGACTCGAATTCAGCAGATTCTTGTTAATCTAATTGGCAATGCAATCAAGTTCACTCCGCAGGGGGAAGTTGAGTTATTCATTGAGTTGGTCACACCCCCCTCCGGCGAACGTGAGCTTAAGTTTTTGGTTCGTGATACGGGCATCGGAATTCCCAAAGAAAAACAGGACTTGATTTTCAGTGAGTTTGAACAAGCTGATGCCAGCACGACTCGACAGTTTGGAGGTACTGGCTTGGGGCTGTCGATCGTCAGCCGGCTTGTCGGCTTGATGTGCGGTAATGTTGTGATTGAAAGTGTCGTCGGATCTGGTAGTGAAATTGGATTTTCGATCAACGAATCTTACTACCGAACCAAGGTGGGACGTGATCAGCTCATCGCCGGCGGGTTGGAGTCTCCTTTTCATTGGAATGCTGATGCAGCAGAAGCCAGTTTGGCGGGGTGTTGTGTCATGCTGATCGATAGCAACTTACGCCATCAACGTGTCTTTGCAGAGTGGATCACGCGGTTTGGTGGCACTGTCTGCCTGTCGAACGCACTCAGTGATGTCTCAGATAGATTGAACGAAAGCGAATTGTCCAGCAAGAATGTGCATTTTGTTTTCGTCGATTCTCGTTTGGTCGATCGTGGTGACGTTGAGTCGGCTCAGGAATTGCTGAGTCAATTCCCCGACACAACGAGATTTATGTTAATGCTCGACTCCATGACACATTGGCATGATGCAGTGGAGTCCGGGGCAATGGAATTCTGCAGGCAATTTCGCAGGCCACTCAATTATCCTGAGGTACTGACTCAACTTTACGAACTTCAGAACACAGGAAACATGGGCGGTGCGTCCATTGGAAAAATCCCTGAGGTTGATCCAAGTACGCCTCGGTCTTTAAAAATTTTGGTTGCCGAGGACAGTCTTGTGAACCAGAAATTAGCTATCGCAATGCTGACTAAATTAGGGCACGAGGTCGTGATTGCGGGCCACGGAAAAGAAGCACTTGCGGCGATCGAAGTGAATGAGTTTGATCTCGTCCTGATGGATATTCAAATGCCGGAAATGGATGGGTTTGAGACGGTTAAGAGATTACGTGAGGCGGAAGTCGATAGCCGTTTACCTGTCATTGCGTTGACGGCGAATGCGATGCGTGGGGATCGAGACGCATGCTTGGAAGCGGGGATGGATGCATATATCTCGAAACCCATTCGATTGCAAAAGCTAGCCGATGTTATTAACGAGGTTTGTCACGTTGAATGATTGGGGGTAAGTTTGCGTGAGGCTTCTTGCCGCATCTATCACCCTCGCTCTTCTTCAATCGCTGCCGTGGTAGCATGGTCCCTTCAATGTGTTCCTTGATCTGGGATTGCATTCTTCATTTGGATCGCCTGGTTTATAATCTGTGTGACGTTCTAATATCTCACTTTTTGAATCAGAGACATGAAAACATTTCTTTTATTCTTGGTTGCTGCTTCTGGAACAGTAACGTTCGCCATGCAGGCTTTTGGTCAGGTTGCCGCAACCTCCAGTAATGATTTGCGAATTTTGCCAAGTCTGTACTTTCCGGATTGCGCAGAAACGTGGAAAGTGGTCGACGGAGAGACGGCAGGATGGAACGCGGCGCTACTTGACGAACTATTGGATTGGGCTGGTGACCAAGGTTCGACCAGTGTTTTGATCTTGTGGCGAGGAAGGATCCTTGCTGAAAAGCACTGGGGAAAAGGTGGGGGAAAAACATCGCAACGTTATCAACGCATGTTTGTGATGCTAAACGAGAAGCAACAGGCGATCGAGGACGTGGCGTCTGTGCAGAAGAGTGTCGTGTCAATTCTTGTTGGGGTTGCATTGCATAAAAATCTGCTGCAGCTTGAAGACGTTGTTTCGAAGCATGTTGGGGTTGGTTGGTCGAAAGCAAAACCGCAACAGGAAACGAAAATCAAATTAAAGCACTTGCTCTCGATGACGAGTGGGCTGACCGGTGATTTGCGTTTTCAGACGGAGGCAGGTAAACGTTGGTCGTACAATACCGCCTCCTATGCGGTGGTGCGTGATTGTTTGGTCGCTACGTCCGGGCTTTCTGTGCATGATTTAACCAAGCAGTGGTTGTTGGATCCGGTCGGGATGAAAGAGTCGAAGTGGGTGCGGCGTGCGACCTCCATTACAGCACTGAATGCTTATGGATTTGCATCAAGTGCGCGAGACTTAGCAAGGTTTGGTTTGCTGATGCAGTCAGGTGGGAATTGGGCAGGAAAAAAAATTCTACCCAATGATGAGTATCGGATCGCATCGCTGTGTTCATCGCAGCGGTTGAACCCAAATTATGGATATCTGTGGTGGTTAAACGAACCAGTTCGGATTCGCTCTGCCCCCTCAGATACGTACGCCGCAAATGGAGCACTTGGACGGCGTGTTTTTGTGACGCCATCGGAAGGCTTGGTTGTCGTCAGGCTCGGAGATGAGCCAAAAAATATGAGCACAGTAGGGTTTGATCGTGAATTTTGGCGGCGACTGATGGACGCAAAATTGTGAGATAGGATGTGTGCTCATTGCGACTTGCCTGATGAAATATGGAAAGAGGTTGAATTTCGGCAGCGTCAGTTAGCTCAGTGGCCGGGGAATGACGGGGTTTAGACCGTGCGATCGAGGCCATCTTTTGACGAAATCTGGCAACGCAATCTGGCACAGTTGAAATGGCGCGCACGAGCGTCGATACTGTCTGCAACTAAATGCCGCACAAAATCACCTTGCGTGCCGCTGCGGCTTCCTGCCCTTGGTCACTTCCGCGAGTTCAACTGATGAAATATTGTTCGCTCATTGCTTCAATTGCTTTGGTATTCACTGCATTTACGACAAGTCAAGCAGAGGAGGTACAGGCTCCTGTTCGTACAGGAAGTGAGGGAATGGCCTTTGACACAGTGCCTGGTTGGGGGCTTCGACCAGACGGTAGCTCGGCACTTGGACCAACTCATGGCGCAGTAGTGGTTGATAAAGCTGGGAATATCTACACCAGTGCGGGGGCAGGTGTTTTCGCGTTCTCACCAGAGGGTAAGGTCGTGCAGTCCTATCTGGGTGCCAAGTATTCTAATTTACACGACATGGAAATTCGTGAAGAAGGTGGCGAGGAGTTCATTTACGGTGCTCGAAACGCAAATGCTGAGGGAATCAAGTTCAATGCTCACAGTGGCGAGATTGTCTTGAAGCTGGGCGTGCCGGAAGAGGCTGGGCTTGGGAAAATTAAATTCAACCCGACAGCAATTACCGTGGCCGACAATGGAGACATATTTCTGTCTAACGGTTACGCGACCAATCATATTTTTAAATATGATAAGAACGGAAAGTACCTGATGCACTTTGGCAAAAAAGGTAACGGGATGCAGGAGTTCAATACCGCACACGGCATGACTCTTGATACTCGTTATGAGCCGGCACGACTCTTGATTTGTGATCGCAACCATCAGCCCAAAGGAAGGCTTCTTCACTACGATCTTGACGGCAAGTTCATTGGGGAAGTTATCACAGGATTGGGAATGCCGACTTCAGTTTCGATTCAAGGTGATTATGTTTCCGTTCCCGATTTGCACGGCCGCCTCGTCATTTTGGACAAGGCAAATAAGATCGTTTCAGTGGTGGGTGAAAATCCTGATCCAAAGAAAGGACGAAGTTACGGCATCCCTCAGGATCAATGGGTGGAGGGCGCGTTCAGTGGAACACACGGGTCCGCTTGGGATGCGGATGGGAACCTTTATGTTCAGGATTGGAATGTCGCGGGTCGCTTGATGAAATTAGTGCGAGTTGAATAGCCGCTACTGAGGGGCCAGACAGGCCAAGACACTCAAAGCCAAATGCCGTAATTATCGGTGTTTGGCTTTTTTGTTGCGCAGCATGTCTTGGCATTAACGGCTTCGGGTTTGGCTTCGCCTCCCCCGACAGCTGGGAGTCGGAATCCTTGCTCGCAGCTGGCGGCAATTGTGGCTTCACCTGCAAAGCAGCTTCGCGGTGTTCATCGGTCACTTGCAGATAAAACTTCTTCATCGTCTCGATGCTGTGACCAGCCCACTCGCTGACGACCTGCAGCGGATGATGCAGCACCAAGTCAGTCGCTCTGGATGCTCGAAGATTCTGGAATGCTTTCTGCCACGGCTCCAAATGGGCGCGCTTGATAATCCGATGCAGCTGAGTCCGCAGTTCATTGGATTACCAAACCCCTGCCGCATATGCGGCAGGCTGTGTTCTTCCGGCTTCGGCTACGCCTCAGCCTCCAGAACACAGCCGCTTTCCCAACCCCAATTCTCTCACTCAC
>Ga0315322_10000213_pt1 | contig 40901 bp, 22 predicted proteins | sample M110021515metaG_FD_203461 | JGI IMG/M metagenome (GOLD analysis project Ga0315322, IMG submission 203461) | Ammonia-oxidizing marine archaeal communities from Monterey Bay, California, United States - M1 100m 21515 | ecosystem: Environmental > Aquatic > Marine > Intertidal zone | place: USA... | reverse complement strand
CCGCCATCAACCATGATGTTCGCCAAGTTCTCACCCTCGAGCAAGCAGGTCGCCTACGTGCATGACAACGATGTGTACGTGGAAGACCTGCTCAATAATACCATCCAGAAATTAACGCAGCGTGCCAGCGACGCGATCATCAACGGGACGACTGACTGGGTCTATGAAGAAGAGCTTGGACTGCGAGATGCGTTCATGTGGAGCCCAGATGGAAAACGAATCGCATACTGGCAACTTGACACCACCGCGGTGCCGCAATTTCCCTTAGTCAACCACACAGACTCGCTTTACCCCGAAGTGACGTGGTTCGGTTACCCAAAAGTTGGCCAGCACAATGCTGAATGTCGTGTCGGTCTGGTCGAGATTGAATCAGGCGAAACCAAGTTGATAGAGCTGCCAGGTGACCCCAGCGAGCACTACATTCCACGCATGGAGTTTCTGCCTCAGGACCGCGACCTTGACGAGCAACCAAGAATCCTGATTCAACAACTCAATCGTCTGCAGAACACGAATCGACTCTTCCTCGCCGATTTCCGTAGCAGCACGGTATCAGAGGTCATGGTAGAAAGCGACGCAGCATGGATCGATGTGCACGATGAACTGAACTGGCTTGATGATGCATCACGGTTTACGTGGATGAGTGAACGCGATGGCTGGCGACACTTGTACTTGGTGTCTCTTGATGATGGAGCCACGAAACAGATCACCAGTGGAGATTTTGATGTCATCGAATTGCTGAAAGTGAACGAAACAGATGGAATCGCCTACTTCATCGCATCACCCGACGAGGCGTCCCAGCGTTACCTTTACCGGGTGAACCTGGATGGCACAAACTTGCATCGAGTCACCCCAGCAGGTGTCGCCGCAACTCACAGCTACAAAATTTCCCCTGATGGTCAGTGGGCGATTCACCAGATGTCTCGCTTTGACGAACCGCCAGCATGGAACCTTGTGAGCCTCCCGGACCACAAGGACGTGCGTACTCTTGAGTCAAATGAGGCTTTGCGCAAAACCATCAGTTCCTTGGCGAGGACGCCGACCGAATTCTTTCGCGTCACACTACCTCCTGATGAATCTGATGACGATCAGGAATCAGGACCTTTGGAACTTGAAGCGTGGTGCATGCTTCCACCCAACTTTGACAAGTCCAAGAGCTACCCGCTTTTGATTTATGTTTACGGAGAGCCCGCTGGCACGACTGTGGTCAATCGCTGGAGCAGCAAGTCATACCTTTGGCATCAACTGATGGCACAACGGGGCTATGTCGTGATGAGCTTTGATAATCGTGGCACGAAATCTCCACGGGGCAGAGCATGGCGTAAAAGCATTTATCGCAAGATAGGCATCATCCCGCCAGCCGACCAAGCGGCAGCCGCGCGAGCCGTATTGAAAGATCGCGAGTACCTTGACTCGGAACGTGTTGGCATCTGGGGCTGGAGTGGTGGAGGATCTTCAAGTTTGCATGCGATTTTCAAGCACCCTGACCTGTACTCGACTGCCGTTGCTGTCGCACCAGTCCCTAACCAGCGATACTACGACACGATCTACCAAGAGCGATACATGGGATTACCCGACACAAATGTTGAGGGTTTCACGGAAGGTTCACCGATCAACTTCGCCAATCAACTGGAAGGCGACTTACTTTTGATTCACGGCACTGGTGACGACAACTGTCACTATCAGACATTGGAATTACTGATCAACGAGCTGATCAAGCACAACAAGCAATTCAGCATGATGTCTTACCCGAATCGAACCCATTCCATTCGTGAAGGCAAAAACACGACGCGACATCTGCGGGACCTGATGACGAGATTCATCCTCGACAACCTGCCACCTAATCCGTCACCGGCTTCGCAAAACTAGCCCCGTCCCGCAAAACGCAACATCCATGTCGATCCAACCCGGTTGCCAGTTTGCCAGCGACAACACCGCTGGAATCTGCCCTGAAGCAATGTCTGCGATGACAGAGGCGAACCAAGATGCCGCGAAACCCTATGGAGAAGATCCATGGACAAAGCGTGCAACTTCACTGATTCGTGATCTTTTTGAAGTGGATTGTGAAATATTCTTCACCTTCAATGGCACAGCGGCAAACGCGCTTGCGCTTTCAGCCATGTGCCAATCCCATCACGGTGTTGTAGCCCACCGTTGGTCGCACGTAGAAACCGATGAGTGCGGTGCACCCGAGTTTTTCTGCAACGGCAGCAAAATCCTCCTTGCCTCAGGACACAACGGGCGTCTTGATGGTGCTAAAGTCGCGGAAGTCGCAAGCAGTCGAACTGACGTACATTTCCCCAAGGCAAAAGCGCTCAGCATCACACAATCAACAGAAGTAGGCACGGTCTATGATCTCGATATGCTTCAGGACATCGAAGACAGCGTGCGACGATGCGGACTGAGTTTCCACATGGACGGCGCCCGTTTCGCAAATGCGATTGCAACGCTCGGAGTTGCCCCAAGTGAAGTCACATGGAAGCGTGGCGTCGACGTGCTGTGCCTCGGTGGCACCAAAAACGGAATGGCAGTCGGCGACTGTGTGGTGTTTTTCAATCGCGAACTTGGACAAGAATTCGAATATCGCTGCAAACAAGCTGGGCAGCTTGCTTCAAAAATGCGGTTCCTCTCAGCACCTTGGGTAGGTCTGCTGACAGACGACGCATGGCTGCGCAACGCACAACACGCCAACGGAATGGCCCAAACGCTTGCAAAAGGCCTGGAAACACTTGGGGTTCGCATCGCCGCACCCGTTGAGTCCAACGCAATCTTCGCTGACTTCACGACGGAACAAACGGCGGCACTTCGCAAACTTGGTTGGATTTTTTATGAATTTGATGGAATCGGTACACCACGTCTGATGTGCTCCTGGAAAACGACCGGTGCTGAGATTGACACTTTTCTGTCCGACTGCAAAAGCACGTTGCCTGCGAATCCTTGACCACACATCAAGTGTGCTTGAGACCAAGCACAAAGACAATCACTCCCGCCTCAAGTGAATCAACCTCACTTGCAATTTCATCTACAATGCCGCACCACAACACAGCGGCAACTTTGTGAGTCCAGCAGTTTTGCGAGTATTGTTCTTCAGGGTCAGCATAACCGCTGAACATGCGAAACAAACATCGATATCAATCCGCCGAACACTCAGTCTGCCAAACGAAAGATCATGACAAGCAGTACGCTGATCGTTCCGTTGCTCATTTTCATCTCGCTACTATGCCTCGCGATTGGCGTGCTTGTTATCCGCTGGTTACGTCCCGCTCAAACAAATGCAAAGTCAAGCGAATATCCCCAAGCCAACTTCCTGGATCCCCAACCCAGCGATAGTACCTTCAGAAAACTTCAGCCTGGTGGAAACACACTGTCTGCTGCAGAATCCATCAATCCGTATCAACCACTCACTACGCCGAGCGCTGACACTTTTGCAACAAATGAGTCAACGCGGCAAGTCAACACAAAGAGGGTAGCAAAGTACCACAAGAGCCTCATGAACTATTTCTTTGCGCAGCTAATTTGCGTTTTGTGGTGCGTCCTGCTGCCCGGAAAAGCACTTGCGCTCGTTGTGCTACTAGGTTCAGAATTAGGCCGGTTCATCTCTCTGATCCTATTGACGCGTGCCTTATATCCCAAACGCATGGCGACCATCTTATTGGTGCTGACGACCATAACGGTGCTCGTTTCGCCATGCCAGCTTATCATCATGTTCCTTGTTGACAGAAAAGCCCGGAAAACACTTAAGGAACAGGGATACCTCTTAGGCCTGCTGGGAGCAATTGAGTCTGCGCAAGAACCTGATCCTAGCGAACAAGGTCCAGAGAGGGAAAAGAGTGAAGACCTAACCGAGCACAAGCAGGATAGCGAGAGAGTAGATACAATCAGCTAAGGCCGTCAACGAACAAACCGATAGTTTCAAACCCACTTCCCAGACCGCAAGCCTGCTCACGAAAACCGATTTCCATGCCCCAACTATGTTTTACAAGCACACGTGAATTTTCGATGTGCAGAATCTCACGGAACACCTGTTTTAGCGTTTCTTCGTTCTCAACAGTGCTTCTGCCCATTGCCTTGGTGCTGGCAAGTCAAGCAGCACTCACTGCGAATGAAACTCAGGTAACAACACGTCCCAACATTGTGATGATTGCCATTGACGACTTGAATGACTGGGTTGAACCGCTAGGCGGTCACCCTGACGTAAAGACGCCAGCGATGAAGCGATTGGCGGAGCGTGGCCTGACCTTCACGAACGCCCATTGCCAAGCACCGCTATGCAATCCAAGTCGAACATCCTTGATGACTGGCAAACGCCCTACCTCCACTGGAATCTACGGCCTGAGTCCGTGGATCAGAAACGTCCCGGAATTCAAAGACCTCGTTACGCTGCCGCAGCATTTTTCCCAAAATGGCTACCGCACCTTGATTGGTGGAAAGATCTATCACGGTAACAACGGTCGAAAAAAGCAGAAGGGGAAAGGAAAGAACGAGGAATGTGATGTCTGGGGTCCCGGCGCGTCGGTCGGTGCAAGACCAAAGACCAAGTTGATTCCGCCAACACCGGGCGGCAATCACGGTTTGATGGACTGGGGAACCTTCCCACACCAAGACGAAGACAAAGGTGATTGGAAAGTCGCCTCATGGGCAGTGGAGCAGATCGACCAGATGCCCACCGATAAACCATACTTTCTGTCGGTTGGTTTTTTCCTGCCGCATGTTCCGTGCTACGCAACACAGAAGTGGTTCGACCTATATCCAGACGAAACTCTGACAATGCCACCCATTTTGAAAGGCGACCGGGAAGATACACCAAACAGTTCGTGGTACATCCACTGGGACCTGCCTGAACCACGTACAAGCTGGCTTAAAAAGAACAATCAGTTGCGTCCTTTGGTGCGATCCTACCTAGCATGCATCAGCTTTGTTGACAGCCAGGTTGGTCGAGTACTCGACGCAATCGAAAGGTCACCTCAGGCTGACAACACGATCGTCGTTCTGTGGAGTGACCACGGTTACCACCTCGGGGAGAAAGCTATTTCAGGCAAGAACTCGCTGTGGAGACACTCCACTCGCGTTCCTTTGATTTTCGCAGGACCAGGCATCCCAAGCGGCAAAAGCTGTGACCAACCTGCTGAACTGCTAGACCTATACCCAACCCTCAGTGGCCTTGCCGGCCTGCCGGCGAGCATCCAAACCGAAGGGCTCAGCCTTGAACCTCAAATCAGTGATCCAAACACAAGTCGCGAACGACCAGCCATGTGCACACACAATGCTGGAAACCACTCCGTCTGTGACCAACGCTGGCGTTTGATCCGCTATGCCGACGGCCAATCAGAACTGTACGACCGCCAAAGTGATCCATGGGAGCACGAAAACCTGCTCAAGGACGACCCATTCTATAGGGCGAAGGGCAAGATTGCCCCATCGGCAAGTCGAGCCGCTGACAGGTTGCTGAAATACCTACCTCAACAGGAGCTTCCCCTAGCCCCCGGTAGCAAGGCACGGATCCTGGAAAAGCGGCCTGACGGCTTCTACTGGCAGGAGAAAAAAATCGTGCCTGAAGACCTCGTTGAGTAGCGCCCATTACGCAAGCGATTCAAACCGCAGCTGGTGTTTTGCTTGGTTTTCACGAGCACAGATGCCCCAATGCATCCAGCTTGGACAGTCCAACGCATTGCTGAATTGACGGTCAAATCGCGAATCTGTGATTCGTCGACAGATTCAGGCGGGTTGCCGAATCGCAAAAATCCTTCGATAGTATCAGCCTGTCGCGTCGGCGTTTCCGGCTCGACATTCAAGATTTTGTACCGCCCATACCATCTTTAGAAGTAAAGAGTTCGCGATGAGTGTTTTGGTAACCCAACAAGCTCCTGATTTCACCGCACAAGCCGTCATGCCTGATGGCCAGTTCAAAGAAGTCTCCCTCAGCGACTACAAAGACCAATACGTCCTGCTGTTTTTCTGGCCATTGGATTTCACGTTCGTTTGCCCCACAGAAATCATCGCATTCAGCGATCGCGCCAAAGATTTTGCAGATTTGGGCGTTCAGATTCTCGGTGTATCGATTGACAGTCACTTCACTCACCTTGCTTGGACGAACACAGCTCGTGACCAGGGCGGAATCGGCAAAACCGATTATCCATTGATCGCCGACCTGAACAAGCAAATCTCGCGTGACTACGATGTCTTGCTCGATGGTGGTGTCGCACTTCGAGGTCTATTCTTAATCGACAAAGCTGGCGTTGTTCGCCATCAGGTTGTGAACGACTTGCCACTGGGAAGAAGCGTCGACGAGGCATTCCGCATGGTACAGGCCCTGCAATACTTTGAGCAAAATGGTGAAGTATGCCCAGCGAACTGGAACGAGGGCAGTCGCACAATCAAGCCCGACGTCGAACAGAGCAAAGAATTCTTTTCGGCTGAGTACAGCGACTGATTTCCAACATTGCGTTTCATTGCAACTGCAAGTCAAACGTAACAGCGTGCGGTGGCGCATTGCGGGCGACTCGTTGTAATTTGCTTCGATTTATTCAATCGCTTCTGGACTGACCATGTGGATCACTAACCAACTCGGCGTGGCAACTTGGACCGACGCCGGAACGAAATGGGAAATTGACGCCCGAGGTGGACAAGCCATCTGTGTGGGGCAGGCTGATACAACCGCAGTTCAATTGAAACCAGTGGACGATGGAACGCTTCCTGCAGCGGACGAGCAGTTCGTGCGTGGCCGCAGCTGGAACGTCAATTATCCTCAAGCAGAGCATCGACACGCTCTGCGAATGGCATTTGAGGTCATTGCAACGACCTCAGAAAGCCTGCTGCTAGAGTCGACCATCTCAATCCAAACGGACCTACTCGACTCGCATCCGAAAATCGACATTGAGCTTGACGGAAAATCGGTTCAAACGTTGAACCTCAATGATGGAAAAGATCAGGGCACCAACCAAACCGGTTCAGCTGCCGTAACAATCGTAAGATCGGACACAGTGTTCGCTGCCATTTTTTTGGGGCCACACGACAGCCCGTTTACCACTGACCTGTCGACACCAGAATCGCTCAAACTGAGGCTCTTCGGAGAGTTTCTGGAGAAAGGCGTCATCCGCAAAGCCAGGCCTTGGATCCTCATCAGTCGAGCAACGAACGAGCCGATTGAATCAGAGCTACTCGATATTTGGCAACAATTAGCCAACCGACCTCTGCCCCTCGCGTCCTGATAGTGCGACACAATCGCAATCACAATCACCTGCCCACCTACGGCAGTTCATCACAACGGCGAACACGGCATCACTGAGGCTAACAGCCCGAGTCGCATCCTCTCGCTTTCCTTACGCCGCCCAGTGGCGAATTGCCCACCGAAACCACCCCCCACGGCCAGTGAATTCCTTCACCTGCATTCCTGCAGCCCACATGGCACGGTCGGCTTGAGAAGAACCCAACTCATCAACGGGAACTGGCAAGTCGCTCGCCGAATGAGACATCAAGCCGTTCACAGATTCGATCGCCACTCGCCACGATGCCTGCAGCATTTCCCCAAACGAAAGCCTTTTTCGACTACAATGCTCGATTGTTAAGCATCCTCACCCTCTCTCTCCCCGGAGTTCTCACTCATGGAATCATCACGTCGTGGATTTCTCAAAGCGACCGCAGCAGGATCGGCCCTAGCTGTATCAACCGACGCACTTGCTCAGGACGATTCAAAAAAGCTCCGTTTGGCGTCCATTGGTGTTGGCGGCAGTCGCGGCCGTTACAACCGTGGAGGTGCGATTGCGAGGGATGCAGCAAGACACGCTACCATGGTCGCCGTATGTGATGTTGATGACGTACACGCAGAAGAATTCAACAAGGCCTTCGGTGGAAAGTTAAACACTTATCGCGACTATCGCGTGATGCTGAAGAATGAAAAGCCAGACGTGGTAACGATCGGCACCCCCGATCACTGGCACGTTCCCATTGCCATTGCAGCTCTTCAAAGCGGCGCAGATGTTTACTGCGAAAAGCCACTGACGCTAACCATCGACCAAGGAAAACAGATCCGGAAAGTCGTGGAAGAAACTGGCCGTGTCTTTCAGGTTGGAACTCAACAGCGAAGTTCCAAGGACAAGTTCCTAACCGCTATCGCAATGGTGCAAAGCGGACGACTTGGCAAGAACGTCAACGCTTACGTGGCCATTGGTGGAGCACCATCCGGAGGCCCATTTAAAAGCACCGAAGCGCCTGAGAACATTGACTGGAACATGTGGGTTGGCCCCGCGCCGCTGGTTGACTACTCAAACGAGCGACGCCGAATGTTCCGCTGGTACTTTGAGTACTCTGGTGGAAAAATGACCGATTGGGGAGCACACCACATTGACATCGCTCAGTGGGCCCTGGCCCCCGGTGAAGATGGCCCCGTAAAGGTTTCGGGCGAGGGCAAATTCACCAATGTTGTTCCTAGTGATTTCAACTGGGGAAAGTTCCTCAACGGCGAGGCGTCACTACCCAACGCATTCAATACCGCAACTTCATTCAGCATTGACCTGACCTACGGCAATGGTTCGGTAATGAGTGTCAACAATCACTACAAACGCGAAGGCGACAACGTCGACTTCGGAAACGGCATTCTGTTTGAAGGTGAGAAAGGGCGAATTTTTGTCAACCGTGGCAAAATCGAAGGCAAGCCTTACCAAGCTTTGACGGATAGCGACCGTGCAGAACTGGACGAACTGATCGTCAAAATCTGCAAGGGGAAGCAACCGGGCAATCATATGAAAAACTTCTTTGATTGCATCAGTGATGGAAGCAAGCCAATCTCAGACGTTTGGTCGCACCATCGAACCATGACATCTTGCCACCTCTGCAACATTGCACTCATGCTTGGTCGTGAATTGCGATGGGATCCAAAGGCAGAACGATTCATCGATGACGATCAGGCTAACGCCTTGATGACACGAAAGTCCCGTGACTTTGATACCAAAGCCTGATCAACATTCATTTAACGAGCAACCTGAATTCGGCCAGCTAAGCAGTGCTTTTGAGCTGGCAAATGCTTTTTAAATCATACGACGCGACAAACAAAAAACGGGTGCCGGCATTTGCCGACACCCGTTTTTTTATTCCGCAGTCCCAATCAAACTTTATCTGCTGCTGGGACCTCAAATCCAGTGCGGTAATCCCGGGTCAGCATGGCATTAGCGTCATCATTATTTGTGAAACGCTCAGTCGCATTATCGAACTTGAGTAGAGGACCAAGGGACAAAGGTGTCTCAGCCAAGTCCACCTTGCTCTTTTCAAGATGTTCCACGGTGCGTTGCAAAGTCGCCGCGTTATCGTCAAGACTCTTGACCGAAGCCAGCGCCTGCTTGACGTCAGCAACAGAAGCTCGATTTTTTTCACCGAGGTAATAAGAAATATTACCGAGATGACTGACTCCCGCCGACAAGTGACCAGTCATCGCATCAGCATTCAGTGAATCATAATCACGTGAGACACAGGCATCGATAAAGTTGGCAAAGTGGGCATCACCCACATTACTGACTTTGAACTCTTTGACCTGCTTCATGTCCTTATCAAACACCTTGCAAAGATCGTATCGCGTCTGAGCAACATAGCCGTCCGTTCCGTAGAAAATAACACCAATTTTGTTACCCTTGCCTTTCCCAAACATGCCTTCGACTTCTTTGCCAGCTGACTCAGAAACATCCAGCCCCCGCGTCTCAAACACGATGCACTTATCGCCGTAGTCATAGATACTGACTTCGGTGTTTGCAGTATCACCGGCATCAATGTATTTTTCGTCTTTGCGTTCTGCCGGGTATCCAAGACGGCCGCCGTAACTGATGACTGATTCAGGATGCCGATTCAACCCCAAGCCCCAGCGTGCAATATCCGTTTGGTGTGGTCCCTGGTTCCCGAGGTCCCCATTACCGTAATGTCGCTGCCAATGCCAATCGTAGTGAAACCGCTGCCGCGTCAATTTCGGGTCAGTATAAGCAGCCGGTCCGCTCCACAAGTTGAAGTCGACGTTATCAGGAATCTTATAGTCGCCAAGCGAGCCAATTGACTTACGTCGCTTGTAACAGAGCCCGCGAGCAAAGTTGACGTCACCAATACCGCCATCGGCGATGAACTTGACCGCATCCTGGCAGGCCGAGCTACTGCGAGACTGTGTTCCAGTCTGGAACATACGACCATATCTTTTAGCGGCAGCGACGAGAGCCCGCCCCTCGTGAATGTTGTGGCTGACGGGCTTTTCAACGTAAACATCTTTACCAGCCTGCATCGCCCACACTCCCATGAGAGCGTGCCAATGATTGGGAGTTGCACAGGTCAAGATATCGATTCCATCCATATCAAGCGCCTGACGTACATCAGTAAATACCGTCGGCGCCTTACCTTGCATTTTGGCAACTTGATCGGCACGCTTACGTCCGACCTCCTCATCAATATCAACGATCGCCCGGATCACAGTCCTGGGATCCTTGTTGAATCCACGAATATGCTCACCACCGCGACTGTTCACGCCAGCAACACAAACTCCCAGCTGTTCATTGGGGCTTTGAGCTGATGTCTTGGGAATGGAAGCTGCGGCAACGGTAGCGGCAGCTGCTGCGGAAAATTGACGACGATTCAGTCTAGGCATTGGGGCAGGTCTCAGATGCAGGAAGGGAGAGGAAAGTAATTGAATCAAGGGACATTATTACACGTAATGCCATATCGTGCAGCTATATCTCCCTGATCATCCCTAACTCCCTGATCATCCCTAACTCCCTGATCATCTCTCGATGAAAAAGACTCGCTTTATCGGAACATTTGCTGAAATTCCTCCGAAAGCCTCGAGCGGATGCTACTCCGCGGTAGGTTTTCAACCACCTGCAGCAGATTGGCCATGAAGTGAAATCACATGTAGCTCAGTGTGAATTACCACGGTAGATCAGCCAAAGTTCATAAACCGGTTGTGTTGATGCAGCCAACAGAAGGCACCAACCAGCCAATCCCAGAGTCAGTGATTGCCAACGACTGATCGCACGCTGACGACTGCAATGAGCTCCGAACAGACAAATTCCCGCTGCTAACCCGAGGGTGTTGAGCAACACATCACTCCATGCACCGTTACGGCCGAAGTGCCGCTGAGCGAACTCCAAACCAATTCCGAAAAGGGACAGCGTGAACGCCACCGCCAGCACCCATCTCCAACCCATCGAAAACATCAAGCTCGTCTCTGACTTGCATGAAACTGAACCGGACATGTTCGCCCGCGAGATTGTCACTAACACGACAAACACCAAGATGGCAAAGGTGGGTGCATGCGCAAGATTCGCAAGCGGGCTTGCCTGCGGGCCACGAATCGGGAACGGCATCAATAGGCTAATCACGGTGAGGCTAAGCACAATGAAAACAGGCCAAGACTTCTTCATGCTGCAAGACCCAATATTTCTTAACCCATTAGCTGCACGGACATGGTATTTCTTGCAAATTGCATCGCAGCCTTTCCCGGTACCTCTCTGCGGTTAGAAGCAGATCCAAACGGGAATCCCAAGACTCGACAACAAAAAAATCGGCAAACCTCAATTCGATGTAACGCTTGCCAAGATGATCCCCAAAAAACCCGAGTCAAGGAAGATGTCCATGTTTTCACCAAACCATGAACAACACACCAATCAACGAACGTGAAGAAAGCTATTCTCACAACCAAAACGCCCCCCAACTTCACAATGTTTCCCGATCGAGCGATTAACTACTTAGGCCAATCTCGCACCTGATTTGCCATCTGGTGCAACAATCGATCCATTTCACGTCCCAAGTGTTCAGAAGCCGGGCTGACTCTTGCATTCAACAGGGCAACAAAATTTTTGCCGTCGTGTCTCCGAATCAGAATACTCGCGGTACCCGGCAACGAACCTGTGTGCCAATGATTCAGTTTTCCCTGCCCAACCACTCGGTTGCTCCAGCCGAACGAATAATAGACAGATTTCTTACTCCCATTGTGCGCGTGTCCTGCAGCACCTGGCGGACGTTGATGCATCAGATCAATGCTTTCCTCTGTCAGAATTGGGCAGGCCGCAGGATCATCGAATGCCGCTGCAAACTTTGCCAAATCAGTGGCAGAAGCCAACCACCCTCCATGCGAATCCATTGCTTCCAAATACCACGCCCCATATGGATGCGGAACCTCTTGCTTCAAATCATTTTGAAAGACAGAGTTCCCAGTACCAGGATGATAGTACCGGACCTCATTTGCGGCACGATTTCTCAGCCTTGTGGCCCCCAAACGCATGTCATTTGCACCAATGGGGTCAAGAACATATCGCTTGACGTAGGATTCGTAAGACATCCCACTCAATTTTTCGATCACTCTACCCAGCAGGCAGTACCCAAAATTTGAATACGCATATCGTTCACCCGGTGCAAAGTCGAGCGGTTGTTTCAGCATTGCCCGAATGACAGACTGCTGGTCAGCTGGTGGTGCGTTTCCTGCTTGTTCAGCGAACGTGACAGATTTAAACATTGCATCAAACGATGCGTTCCGATCCCAACCACCGCGATGCTGCAGCAAATGCCTAACGGTGATGTCCCGTAAGCGTTGATCAATCCCTTCGGCACCATTCACAACCTCTTTCATTTCAAGCAGTTTGAATACCGAATCATCAAGTTCAAACCTTCCACGCTCATGCAATTGCAGAACAGCTACTGCGGTAATCGGCTTTGAAATACTAGCGATCCGAAAAAGGCTATCAGGATTTACTTTTTCCCCCATCGCAACATCCGCATACCCATACCCTTTTGCAAAAACAACTTCGCCACCGCTGGTGACCGCAAGCGAGACCCCAGGCAACCTGTGTTGTTCCATGAATTTGGCCATTGAGCGATCATAATTCTCAAATGGTGGCAGCGACTTCCCAGAACTTACACGATAGGGCGCTGACTCCGGCTGATACCCAGGTCCGCGTAGCACACGTCCTGGGCGTCTCTTTGTCAACTTACCATTTTCAAGAACTGTTTGACCGTTGACCAGCACAAACTTCATCCCTTGCGAGACGGCGTCCGGTTGGCGAAAGTCTGCCTTGTCCTCAACTCGTCCATAATCGAAAACGATCAAATCGGCAGGGGCTCCCAATTCGATCCGACCTCGATCAAAGGCATGAACATTTTTCGCTGCAGCAGAACTTGCTTGTGCGACCATACGTTCAAGCGAAATGACTTTTTGATCCCTGACGTATCGCGAAATGACTCGAGGAAAAGCGCCGAAGGCTCTTGGATGGGAGGTCGATCGTCCTCCGCTAGCGGGCCCAACATCTGTGCAAAACGAAATGAATTCCTGCTGAATTGCCAGTACCTTATTGGACTCTGACATCGTTTCAGGTAACGCAAATGCACCGCTGATGACCAATTCAAAGAAGGTGTCCCAAGGATCTTCCCCACTCGACTCAGCCATCTGAGCAAGTGACAGACCGTCCCATTTCCGATACCTCGGATGGTTGCTTCTACCGATTACGATATGATTCCAATCACCACCGGCATGACGATACCAGTTCTCCCACCCATCACTGGATTCCATTTCCACGCGAATGCGACGCCGAACAGGATGCTCTGGATCCGCGATTTTTCCCATCAAGGCGGCACGTCCCGCAGTGAAGTGTCTCGGGTGAATCAATGCGGCGATCCCCAGACCATTATTGATATACGGATAAACATCTGCCGTGACTTCCTGGCCCGCCGCCCTCGCGTTTTTGATCAGTTTGATTGCACTGGGCAACTTTCCCCAATTCGCTTTCCCTGCCGCCTTCAAATGAAAAATGTGCACGGATGCTTTTGCATCGCGTCCAATCAGCAATGCTTCTTCGACGGCCTCCAGTAATCTGTCGCCTTCGTTTCGCATGTGAGTGAAATAGCCACCTCCGTATTCACCAGCCACCTCAACCAACGAACTGATTTCCCTTGGCTGTGCGTAAACGGCAGGCGGATAAATCAAAGCACTGGAAACTCCAATCGCGCCAGCCTGCATGGCCTCACGCACCAACTGTTGCATCTCTGCCAACTCAGTCGGACTCGGGCGTCTCTCCACATCCCCCAACACCAAGCGACGAACTTGTGTATGCCCTACTGTCTGGACCACATTAACTGGCAACCCTTTCATATCCAATAAAGTGAAGTACTCACGCATGGTTGCGTATCCACTGCGCTCGGCATCCTTTTTAGACAGAGGAGCGGCTGAGGCACCCTCACCGGCATTGATGGTCGTGATTCCCTGCGTGAGCAGATTTCTCGCCGACTCATCCGACTCAATCATCGGGGTGGCTGTCTGCCCCATCATGTCAATGAACCCCGGAGCAACGACCAAGCCAGTCGCATCAATCACGGATCGTCCACGCTCCTTGGCAATGGTGCCTATCAACGAAATACGTCCCTCTGTCACACCGACGTCCGCGACATAGCCCGGTCTGCCAGTACCATCAATCACAGTGCCACCACGAATAATGACATCGATCAACTCCTCATTACCGTTGGCTGTCATACAGCCAACGAACACTAAGCTGAACGAAAAACATATCCGCCCCACTGTTGTTCTCAGCAACTCACTCGACGCCATGATTCTGTCCCAAACTGATATTGCCGGAAAATGAATTCGCAAACACCCGATTAACCCACGGCCCTCTCATGTTCCGGACCATTTTGACACAAAACACGATTGAAGTCTAAAAGCACAGGTTACCACTATCCCCTTGACCAAAAACGTCTGACCGCGAAACTGCGAGGAGGCTACAAATTCTCAACGCATTTTCATGCATTGGCAGATGAACACTTTGGCTGACCTGACAGGGTCAGTGCAGAGACACAAGAAAGTTTGCGAATTAAATTTCCACACAACGACAAACCTAAAAATCAGCCAACGGCCCCCCACGCCGCGCGTGTTTCTGGATACACACCCCAAATTCGTTCCATGTACCAGCAGACGTGATGCGGATTCAGTCATTCGCACAGCGGATTCAGCCACCCGCAGCTCGGCGTTGCCGATCGCGCAAGGCTTTCCCGATACCATCGTTTGGTGCGGTCTGCACGAACACTTTCTCAAGGGACTGCCGATCCACTTCACGAAGGAACTCGTAGAATCCCGCAGCATACTCTTCGAGGGATCCAAAAACCTTCGACATCGCGAACGCATCGGATCCATCGGAACACTCGACTCCGCAAAACGCCGAAACCGCGAAAACCTCAGCTGATAAATCCTTGGGCGGCAGATCCATGATGAACACCTCAGCAATGGGTTGATAATGGGGATGAAGGATACCCGGAGAACTGACTTGCTGTCCGGACACAGCAATTTGCTGCATTTCACCAGTCCTGAGTTCGCGCGTCTGCGGCACGATTCGTTGCAGTTGTTCGAGTGTTATCGCCCCTGGTCTCAACACGACAGGATCTGAGCCACTGCAATCCACAACCGTCGATTCGATCCCAATACTTGTTGCATCGGCGGTAAAGATAGCGTCGATGCGCCCATCCAAATCCTCGGCTACTGCTTGCCAAGTAGTACCACTGGGACGTCCCGAACGATTAGCCGATGGCGCTGCAACCGGAACCGCAGCACCTCGCAAAATTTCTCTTGCGATCGGATGATCCGGAACACGTAGGCCAACAGTCGTCAGCCCGGCCGTGACAAGGTCGCTAATGGCCGGCAGTTTTGGAAGCACGAGCGTCAATGGCCCCGGGCAGAAGGCATTCAACAGCGTGCTGGCAATCTGCGGCAATTCCGCAGCAGCACGCGCCCAATTACCTCCGTCATCCAAATGCACAATGAGAGGGTTGTTGCTTGGCCTGCCCTTGGCAGCAAACAACTTGGTTACAGCATCACTATTGGTCGCATCCACCCCGATCCCAAAAACTGTTTCCGTCGGAAAGGCCACCAAACCTCCCTCGCGAATGATTTTGGCGGCTCTCTCAGTGGAATCTATATATTCGGTTAACAATCTTCGCGTCTCTTATCAGCGTTGCGAATCAAATTTGGTTCCAAGCTGTCATATCAAATGCTGCACCGCCGGTGCTTGATCCTCGATTTCGGTGCGTTTGCGGAACAAACGCTCGCGAGCGAGCACGATGCGAATCGCGTCGCCAGACGGCGATTCGAGGCATTTTTTCACCGTACCAACGACGAAAGAAGCGATGCATCAACGCTACTTTTTTTCTGGAGCGAGTGCCACGCCACCGCGTGAACTCTTTGCCGAGGGTGAATCATCGATTTCAAAATCACCAATCGCGTATTGAATTCCGTCGAGCATATGCTGAAGGATCACAGGATTCTGAAATGTCTCGGGGCGATGTCCAAAGTTGGTGTAAAACACCCGCCCATCACCAGCTTTGCGAACCCACGACACTGGCACTTCACGAGGCCCATCCTTGATCCGATCCGACACAGTGTTCTTGGACATGTCCAAACTTACAAGCACGCGCAAGGTTTCGGGTCCAACATAGGACTCTGGCTTGTACTGATAAATCTCGTCTTGATGCCAGAACCCCTTCCCGTCAAAGGCCTGATTCAATTTGTGTCCGGGATCATCAAGTTTAAAAGCCCACGTACCACCGGCTCCCCAAGGGTGACCATTAAAGACACCGCCGACCATGGCAAGTGCTTTGGGATGCCTTCCGAAGTTATCACTGGCGGCATGAAAACCTGCTAACCCTTTACCTTTTGAAATGAAGTCAAGAAAGGCATTCAATTGCGAAGGTTCCGGAAACTGCATGTGCGTCGTGTTGTTCAACAGAATGCAATCGTACTTTGCAAGGTTTTCTGGCGTGAACACTCCGTACTCATCCGCCAAGTCAACTTGAAAAGCCCCGGTCTTGTCTCCGAGCGTCTGCACCGCAAAGTTCCCAAAAGGGATTGATTGATGGACAAATCCCCCGCAACGATAAAACACAAGAACGCGGCGTTTTTCAGCTGGCTTCGCAGTTGCGTTCTCAGGCACCGCCTTGGTGATCGCCTCACGAGCCTTGTCTGGAATCGGCTTGAAGCGTGACTTTTTGTCCTGCTGAGCGAATAACAGAGATGGCAGAATTAAAACTAAGGTCAGAGTGCAAAACAAACGTAGCATTCATCTCTCCAAAAATCAGTCAGGAATGGAATCACGGTAAAACTCCCCGAGGGCCCTCGCCTATATGATAGCAGAAGCACGAACGTAGCTGATACAACTCAACCACGAGAAGACGCCCCTAGGACAGGGCGACCGTTCACGTGGCGGAAGCCCAGGAAACGGCTCACGTTTCAGTTGCCAAATAAGCTTCGGCATCGGCCACGACCAGATTCGATGCGTCCCGCAATCGCTCATACACATGTGTGAGGTCATCGACGCCTCCAGCCAACAAGCCATCTTCGAGTTCGCGGGCCAACTGGTGCGCATGAATCGCACCCACCGATAGCGATGCGCCTTTGTAGGTATGCACAGCGAGGAGAACCTCGTCATGGTCGCCCGACTGGATCGCACGATTCACAGACTCAAGCAAACTGTTTGATTCACCGAGATAGACACGGAGCAGATCGCAGAGAAGTTTTTCATCACCGCCCACACACTGCCGTGCCTGAACCCAGCAAATCGCCTCGCCTGATTCAGGCGGCTCGGGGGCTAATTTCCCAGGTGAACCGCCTGCGTTCTTTGACATCCCCTTCGCTGCAAATGAATGGCTTGCTCCCATTACGTCTTCGGATAACGGATCAGCCTCAGAAGCAATCGCGGAGTCCTCGTACACGGTTTGCGAGGTTCTTGGGTTTTCACCACCGACCTCCATGCCATTGCCTGCTGTACTATTGGGAACATCAACAGTTGCCAATTTCAACACCGCGGAGAGTTTCTCAAGGACCACACCCACTCGAATCGGCTTTGCAACATACTCGTCCATCCCCACCGACAAACATTTCTCACGATCACCTTTCATTGCGTGAGCAGTCATCGCAATGATCGGTACGTGTTGCCCCGTTTGCAATTCTCGGCTACGGATAACTTTTGTTGCATCAATTCCATCCATGATCGGCATTTGGATGTCCATAAGCAAAACATCAAAATCTTGCTTGAGCGATATTTCGACGGCTTCCCGACCATTCTTCACTGTTGTGACATGGTGCCCATATTTCTCAAGCACTCCGACAGCAAGCCGCTGATTAATCAAATTGTCTTCCGCGAGAAGAACCTTGAGTTCCCCCAGATCAGGCATGGAAGCAATCTCGGTTTCCGAAACAACACATTCGGGCTCTGCAACACCAAGGCACCGCACAATGGAATCAAACAGATCGGATTGTTTGACCGGCTTCATCAAATGTTCAGTAATCCCCAACTGAGTTCGCAAACCATGGTCGCTATCCCGCCCTCCACTTGTCAGGACAACGACCTGCGTTTCAGTGAACCCCTGCTGTCGCCGCAATTCGGCAATGAATTCGTATCCGCTCATAACCGGCATATTGACATCGGTCACGACTAATGAGATGGGTTCTTCACGAGCATCTGCACTCTGCAACTCTTTGAACGCCATCTCTGCAGAATTAGCAAGGAACGGAACCATGCCCCAGTTGGACAACATTTCATCCAGAATCATCAGGTTAGTTTCGTTGTCATCGACAACTAGCACGCGGGTTCCACCGACAACAACGACTCCATGCTGCTGCTGCTGCTCGATTTCCTCAGGCGCGCGTTTGAACGACAATTGAAAGTGGAAATTACTGCCTCTATCAAGCTCACTCGATACTTCGATTTCTCCCCCCATCAGTTTGACGAGTCGCGATGAGATCGACAGTCCCAAGCCTGTGCCCCCATACCGGCGAGTCGTGGATGTATCTGCCTGCTCGAATTCTCCAAAGATGCTGCGATGTTTATCTTGAGGAATACCGATCCCAGTATCTCGGACCGAGATTCCCAAACGCACCTCACCGTGCGTGGCTGGTAGATCTGACACGTGTACGAGGACTTCGCCGGCGTCCGTGAATTTCACTGCGTTTCCGACCAAGTTGTTCATGACCTGACGCAACCGACCCGCGTCACCCACGACAAACCGCGGCACATGAGGATCAACCCTGAAGGCCAGCTCAAGATTTTTATCGTGAGCTCGCAACGCGAACGAGCTGATCGTATCACCGAGACTCTCGCGAAGGTCAAATACCCTTTCTTCCAACGCAAGCTTGCCCGCCTCAATTTTAGAGAAATCGAGAACATCATTGATCACACCGAGTAGTGCATCCCCCGACTCCTCCACCATGGACAAGTATTTTCGCTGGTACTCATCCAGCTCGGTGTCCAACACCAATTCGGTCATACCAATGATGGCATTCATCGGCGTTCGAATCTCGTGACTCATATTTGCCAAAAAATCACTCTTCGCACGATTCGCTCGATCGGCGACTTCCTTGGCCTTCACAATTTCGCGTTCAGCTCGTTTGCGTGCAGTGATATCGTGTCCGATACCGACGACTCCATTGACCACTCCGTGTTCATCAACCAACGGCACTTTGGTGGTCAGCAACCAGATATCATCTCCCGACTTAGCCTTATGCGATTCTTCCCGGTCCAGCAAAGACTCGCGTGTTCGCATCACAATCTGGTCGTCTGCGACGTAATTGCAAGCCAACTCAGCCGGGGAAAAATCATAATCGTTTTTCCCAATCAAATCCGACGGCTTATCCAACTTCAGCAACCGAAGCAAAGAAGCGTTGGCAGTTACAAATCTTCCCGCACGATCCTTGACGTAAATCAGATCCGGCACATTATCGATAATGGTTTTCAACAGGTCGCGTTCACGTGCAAGTTCTTGCTCTGCCTGTTTTTGTCTCGTGACATCCCTTGAAATACCAAAGGTTCCAATCACGTTACCTTTCTTGTCTTTCAACGGAACCTTGGTAGTGCTACACCATGTTTCGGAACCATCTTCAAAGGTTTCATGCTCAATATCGGCCAGGATTGCTTGGCCTGACTCCATGATCCTTCGCTCATCGGCCAAAGCTTTCCGAGAATGCTCAAGCGAGAAGAAGTCCGCATCCGACTTGCCCAACGCATCTCGCGGATCAGCAATACCAAACTTGATGGAACAGCTTTGACTCAACCGAATGAAACGACTGTCTGAATCTTTGAAGTAGACCGAATCGGGTACGGTTTCCAACAACGTCGCCAGCAGAAATTTCTCAAACTCTATTTGGTGCTCTGCATCTTTCTGGTCACTAACGTCCCAAAACATCACTTGAATCCCTACCACCTCTCCCGTAGCACTGTGTACGGGTGCCTTCCAAACCTCGGCATGAATGATTTTATCGTTGCCCAGTTGGTGCCGCTCGACATTGTGATAGAGCTCGCCCGACTTCATGACGATGCGATCGTCATTCATGTACTTCTTTGCAAGGTCAGCCGGAAAAAGATCAAAATCCGTTTTGCCAATCAATTCCGAAACTGAAACACCAAGTTGGTCACACGCCTGTGCATTGGCATACTGGATTCGCCCGCGGAAATCTTTGCGAAGAACACTCAATGGCAAACTTTCGACCAATGAATGATACACCTCCTCAGCGTCCCTGAGCGCGGTATCAGTAGCAGGTTCAAAGCCAGACGGCATTTTCTGCATGTGGATCATACCAATGACCACGACACCGTCTTCTGACGACCGACTGCAATGCACTTGCTCATGAACAACATGAGTCTGCTGCTGCGTGTCGATCACGCGAAACTCGCGGTCCAGACAGACGCCTTCCTCACCGTCTTGAAGAAAATCGGTGAGTTGCTGCTCAACCCAAGCACGGTCCTGAGGATGCACCGCATCAGACCACAAACCGGGGGCCGCAATCAGTTCTTCCGCAGTCCGCCCGTACAGATTTTTGGCTGCCGGATGTATCCACTGAAGAGTGCCATCTGGATGAGCCGTCCACGAAATTTCGCGAACCTCTTTCAGGATCGCTTCGGGCAACTGCGGTCCATCATGTCCCAAGCCGTTATTGATCTCTGCGTTTGCCATAACTTTGTAAATCGAACCGAGGCTGTCGCTAGCGCTGAATCAGACAAACCGCCATCTGTTCAATCATAAACACTCTGACACAGAAACAAGCCATTTTGCTATCGCAAAACCTGATGATTTCGCGTTAATCGCGAATGCACGCCCTCGGACAACAACAGGGCCACCCACCGAGGCATGGAAACCGTATCAACTGGAATGTTCGCCAAATCCTGTAAAAACCGACACTCGCCGTCCTCCTGAAGGGCGACGCGCGATCTAGGCCACTGAAAAAGGCCTGCAGAAGCCGTACGCCTGCCCGATTAGCCTCATGTTTTCATCGACAACACGACACTTGAGCAATCGCAGTGCTGAACGAAAACGTCATATCCCCGTTCATCCAAAATCCCCCCCGTCTGGCTTGCAAGATCGTGCGACACAACGCTCTGAGACACAACTTCAACAGCAGCAGCAACCCCAGTCCGCATCAAGACCTGACGAGCAGTCAATTCCAGAGCCAGCGAATCCCGCCGACGCACCTAAGAATGCACCGACGTCCAAAAGAATGCACCGACGTCCAAAAGAATGCACCGACGTCCAAAAGAATGCACCGACGCCTCAGACGATCTCCTTGTAAGATTACCGTCCATCCCACCTTCCAAAACCGAACGCTCCCAAACCAAACAGCTGCCAGAAAAGACAGCTGTCGCGAATGGGATTTCGGGAAACACACATCGCTTTAGCGACGCGCAACCTCGTGTTTCAAAGGCAGCCAAGCAGCATCCTGCTGGCTGCTGGCGACGCATTGCTGAATGAAATACATTCCTTCGACACCGTCGTAGATGTTTGGATACAGCGTATCGCGTCGTTCAAAATCTTCGCCGGACGCTCGCTTAGCCATATCGTCGAAAGCCGCGGTATAGACATTTGCGAAAGCCTCGAAGAAGGCTTCAGGGTGCCCTGCGGGCAAGCGACACGCGCCCGCTCCCAACTCATTGGTGAACGGAGCGTTGGGGTCACGCGTATAAATCTGATGGGGCTTTCCGTTTTGTCGAAAAATCAATTCATTGGGGTTCTCCTGACGCCAGCGCAGCGATCCTTTGGTTCCATCAACCTCGATCTCAACATCATTTTCTCGACCATGACTGATTTGCGATGCCGTGACCGTTCCCAGCCCGCCATTGGCGTAACGAATCACGGCAGTTCCGTAATCATCGAGCCGGCGTCCTTCAACAAATGTCTTTAAACTGCAACTGACTGATTCGGGCATTTCTCCGGTCATGAATCGGCCGAGATTATACGCATGCGTGGCGATGTCGCCGAAAGCCCCGGCAGCACCACTCTTGCTCGGATCAGTTCTCCAAGCTGCTTGCTTTTGATCTTCGGCTTCCAGCGAAGTTCGCAACCATCCTTGGATGTATTGCGAACGTATCGCGTTGATCTCGCCCAATTCGCCACCAAGGATCATTTGTCTCGCCTGACGGACAAGCGGATAGCCCGTGTAATTGTGCGTGACAGCAAACACAACATCGCTTCCAGAAACCGTCTCAAGTAATGCTTCAGCCTGCGCCAAGTCAAAGGTCATCGGCTTGTCACACACAACATTGAAACCAGCTTCGACAGCGGCTCTCGCGACTTCGTAATGTGTATGATTGGGAGTCGCGACGCTGACAAAATCGATTCTGTCATCCTCTGGCAAATTGCTTTCAGCGTCCAGCATGGCTTCGTAGCTGCCATACGCCCGGTCGTCTTCGATTCCGTAATCAGGTGCCGAGGCCTTGGCTCTTTCAGGGTTGCTCGAGAGGGCTCCGGCAGTCACCACGGCCCGATTATCGAGACAAGCCCCGATCGAGTGAACTCGTCCGATGAATGATCCGCTGCCCCCACCTACGAGTGCCATGCGGAATTTTCGATTCAATGGTGCGTTGATACCCATGGTATTTTCTTGCTCTCGGGGTGAAAAAACGTTGGATTGGGGGACGGCAGGAAAAGATGTCGATTGTCTTTCTGAGAAGGCAATCGTAAAGATCAATCGAAGCGCGTACAATTCCCAGTAGGTGAACTAGATTCAAGGACGCCGGAATCTGCTGCCGTTTTATTCCCCAAAACGGTAACAAAGGCCAGAGTTTGCCACCATTTACACTCGTCAAATCCCTCCCGTTACTGCACGGAGTCACCAACGATGTCTCAGCCAACCGACCCTCAGACCCTGCCGACACACGAAAAACCCCCTGTTCAGGAACGCCCGCTCCGCAGTCGCTGCTGTGATCTTCAGCGTCTTGGAATCGCATTTCTTGCGATGGTGACGCTCGTATCTGTCGGTATTGCGGGGTACTTTGCCGGTCGCGACCAGTCGCCGTTGAACCAGGAATTATCGAACATCCCGCTGCTGAACGCCGCTGCCGCCGTTTCTGACGAGAAATATTCCATCGCGACTGGCATCGTCAGCGAGGAAGCCGACGGATTTTTTGTCCTGGACCACAACTCTGGTTTGCTTCAGTGCAACGTCATTTATCCCCGACTTGGCGGAAAATTCATGGCACGCTTCAGTACGAACGTGAACGAAGCGGTCGGAACAGGAGCCAAAGGTGGGAAATACATGATGCTTACCGGGCGTGCCCAATTCCCAAGAGCTAGCAACCGCCCCGCTGCCGCAACCGTGGTGTACGTCATGGATACCGCAAGTGGAAACTACGCTTGCTTCGGCATCCCTTACGACCGAGTCGTGGCCAATGCGAATCGCCCTCAACAGGGCGCAATGATCTTGCTGACGACCGGCACAGCGAATCCAGTCATTGATCGTGATAACCTCCGCTAGACTCTCGAACTAGGGAGCAGTTCTCATTTCAGCAACTTCTCCCCACACTAGTCCGATTTCCACCAACCAGCCCGACTTCCCACTAACTAGCGTAGAACGGATTGAACGCAGAAAATCATGGATTGAATGGGCCACAAGCCGAAGCGGTAGCCACCCTGCGTGGGCCGATGTTGGTGCTGGCCGGAGCGGGAACTGGCAAGACCCGAGTGGTAACGTTTCGGATCGCAAATCTGATCCGCAATGGCATCGCGCCTGAGCGAATTCTGGCGGTCACGTTTACCAATAAAGCGGCTGGTGAAATGCAGGAGCGGGTCGGCGAACTGATCGCGAAACCTCAACGCAAAACTCGGCAATCGAGTGGTAAACGGCGAGTTGCAAAGAAGAAGACCAAGCCGCCGCAACCTACCATCAGCACTTTCCACGCTCAGTGTGTGCAGATTTTACGACGCCACGCAAAGGCATTAGGGTTCCCTGCCAAATTCTCAATCTATGACCGAGGCGATCAGGAATCTCTTGCAAGAGGCATCCTGCGTGAACTGAGACTACCAGGCACCGCATTGCGTCCCGGTGACATGCTTTCGATCATTGGTGGTTGGAAAAACGAATCGGTCAAACCCAACAAAGCTGCCTTTCTCGCCTCGACAGATCGCGAACACTTTGCTGCAGCCGGCTATCGACGTTACCAAGATGCGTTACAGGCACGCGGTGCGATGGATTTTGACGATCTGTTGCTACACACCGAAACCCTCTTCGACGAACACCCCGCCATTCGCGATGAAGAAGCGGCCAAGTACGACCACGTTCTGGTAGACGAGTACCAAGACACCAATGGAAGCCAATACCGGATCACCCGACACCTAACAATGCGTCACCGCAATCTCTGCGTCGTTGGTGACGACGACCAGTCCATTTATGCATGGCGTGGTGCCGATGTGACCCACATTTTAAGCTTCAGGGATGACTGGCCCGATGCCAAAGTCGTGTGTTTAGAAAACAACTACCGAAGCACCGCCGAAATTTTGGCAATGGCAAACCGCCTGATCGCCTTCAACGCGGAACGTCACGATAAGGTCCTGATCGCTTGTCGCCCCAAGGGACCGCGTCCACGAATCGAACAACACAAAGACGAGCTCACGGAATCTGAAACCGTCGTACGTGAAATCAAAAACCGCATCGACAACGAGCACGTCCAGCCGCGAGACATCGCGATCCTGTTTCGCACCAACGAACAGCCACGACTGTTCGAGACAGAGCTTCGCAAAGCCAACATTCCCTACGTCATGCTGGGGAGCCAGTCGTTCTTTGATCGACGGGAAGTCAAGGACATGCTCGCGTACCTGCAGTGGATTGAACAACCCAACGACGAAATTGCTTTACTGCGAGTGATCAACACTCCCGCGAGGGGACTGGGCAACAAAACAGTCAAGCTTTTGGTGCAGAGGGCTGTCGAACGCGGCGTTCCTGTCTGGGACGTCATGCAAGATCGCGCAGCCACCAGCGACCTCAGCCCCGCTGCGCAACGCGGGATTGGTGACCTGGCAACACTAGCTAAGGATGTTCGGGAAAGAGCAACCAATGAAACACTGACGGATGCCATGCGAACTCTGCTGGAACGAACCGCCTACTACGAAGAAATCACGCGACTGTACGAAAAACCAGAAGAACGCCAAGCGAGACAAGCTTCTTTGGAAGAGCTTACCAATGCAATCAATGCGTACGAAGAAAACGAAACAAAAAAGGAACCAGACCTAACCGGTTTCCTCTCCGACATAGCTCTGTCCGGAAGAGAGATGGGGAATGAAAAAGATAAATTGGCTGCACAAAATGCTGTCTGGTTGCTTACTCTTCACGCCGCAAAAGGTCTTGAATTCCCCGTGGTCTACATGGTGGGAATGGAGGATGGAATCCTGCCACACAGCCGCAGTGTCAAATCGGGCGAGGAAGAAGATATCGCCGAAGAGCGTCGACTTTGCTATGTCGGAATCACACGTGCTCAGGAAAACCTCACCATGTCGTTAGCGCTGACGCGTCGAAAATGGGGCAAAACCAGCCCAACTACCCCCAGCCGTTTTCTCTATGAGATCACGGGCAAGGCCGACAACCCAAACAAGTATCGCAAGAAGAAGATCAAACGTCCCATTCAAAACTGAACAAGCAACACGGATAAAGCAGCAGCGCTGCGGTGACCGCAAGACAGGAGAGACACCTACAGCCCTTGCAGGGCGACCCCACCAGTTTTCTTGGCCAACTGAATCAAGTCGTCGTTACTCTCTTCTACAATAAAAACGTGAAGCATGATTCCCTTAAGTTCCTTTGGTTTCACGTTAATACCGTGATCACCGTCCGTGACGATGATCAACTCAGGACGTTCGGCATCGACGTCGTCAACGACGCTCCGGATTCGTTTGATCCCTTCACGCAACGCTAGATTAATGTCGGTATCATCGCCGATAAAGAAATCATATTCGAGACGACGTATTTCATCCTGTGCCTCAGCAATATCCTGCACCAGCACCTGTTCGTGAACCGCGGAATCAAAAAAGCTGTATCCGAGAACTGCCTCACGCCGCATCACGGCTCGCAACCGGTTCATCAGAATTGCCAGCAGCTTATAAATTCGCTCGCCCTGCTGCATCGACTTGCTGCGATCCAGCATGGCATAGAACAACTGCTTCTTATCACTACGTTTGATTTTCTCCCGAACCATGAAGCTCTTTGTTGCGAGTCGATATCGAAAATATTTTGCAGAGGCAACTTTAATTGCCCATGCGGCGGGTGCCATTCGCGGCAATTCATCGTAAGACGTCATCATTCTCATTCGAGTCTGATCCCCGTCAGCAGCAGGCAACATTTTCTTCTCGAAGCGAGGCTGAAACGCAACGTATTCATTGGCTACCCTCGAAATCCGAAGCAAGGCTTCCATACTAGGTTCTGCCAGCAAACGGGATGCAACGTTCAACCTCCGCACAGAAAGCGGGTGGATCTCCTTTTCGGTCGAACCCTCACGACTTCCTCCAAAACACTCAGAGAACAACGATGCAATTCTGCCTCGGGTCTCAATATTCTCGACCAGTTGAATGGCTGTCACACCACGGTCAACAGACATTTGCGAGTGATCTATTTTATCAGTCGGTTTCAGCTTGCTCTCCTCTGGTAAGCACTCAAGCAACTCAACTTCATCAGCCTCCAATCCCCCCACTTCCTCAAGCGCCCAATTGATTTGCACAGCAATTCGTTCAGCCGGAATACCAACGGCGAGAGATCTTTTAGCAGTCGCAATGACCGCAACATTCGCGATTGCGCGATCAATGTCAGTACGACCATGAATCTGATCAAAGTTGATTGATCCGAGCAACAATGACAGGCGATAGTAAAGCTCGGCATCACGAGTAGAACGCTGCACGTAATCATCAAGCACACGTGACAACTTCCACATCCGCATGCGATAAGTCATCCGTGTTCGCCGTTCAATCTCATTTTTCCCAGCTAATTTCCCCTCATCGACCAAATGCACCCCATCCCAAATGATGGGCAGCGGTAGATGCTGCATTCCGATCCCATCAAGTTTCTTGACAACTTCAAGCGAATTGATCTGCTCTCGACGCTCGCTCATTTCCGGGTAGGTCACATGCGTATGGAACCGGACAAAGTCCCGGTAACGCCGATCGACGCGAGTGCGTTCCACTGGTGTCACCTCCCCGCTTCAATTTCACGGGCGAGTTCGTCAACACGTTCCTCTGATAACCGTTGCCACTGCTGCAACTTGGGGTCAGACACCTGCAAGTACTCCAATTCATTCCTAAGTGCGTCAATGCTACTCATCAGTTCCACCATCTCTGCAATGGCATGGTCATTCATTTCGAGCCGAGCATCTTCTTCCAGTTCACTTGCCTCTTCAAAAATCTTGTTGATGGTCAACATTTTCCCATGCAACCGCTCAGTTCGCTCATCAATATCGCTCAGCAACACCTCAACACCACCTTCCAACAGCGCCGACCTGATGAGCCCTTCGACATCCCGCTTATAGGATTCCATTCCCTGAACATTCCGAATGGTGAGAATATCTTCAACGATCATTTTTTTGCGACCATGCCTTCCCACACTATTGCCGGCAAGTCTCAACCCACCCAACGCTATTCGCGGCGACACCTGAAACCCGGTCTCTCGATCATCATTTAGATTCGCAATCACGTGGGCATAAATGCGGTGCAACTTACGTTTATGGGAACTAGCGTTGGGGTTAGCGATCCGAAACAGTTCTTCGTAGTCGGCCTGTTCATAAGACGGCCACCGAACTTCCAATTGCAGCGGAAACCGTTCCAACAGTGCTTTAACAGCGTCGCTATCTTTGGCGAACTGCCGCGGATCCTTATTCGTACAAGCGATGATGACCTTTGATTCCATCTGTACCGGTGAACTTCCATTCATGAAAGTTCGTCGGGTCAGCACATCCTTGAGCGGCAGCAAAGCCTGTGAGGATGCATCGAGGATTTCTTCTAGAACCACCACTTCGTGCGGCAGAAAAGAACGCTCGGTGTCATATTCCAGGCAAACGTCAAGCTTTGCAATATTCGGCCCCCCCCACAACCGATCTTCACTCATGCCCTCACCGAACGACTGCAAAAAGATCTGTTCTTCGGAATAGCCCATGCTTCGAAGTGCAGCCATCACCATTTCAGATTTCCCGTGCCCCCCCGGCCCCCAAAGCAAAACATTACAGGGTTGAAAAAAACCATGTGTCAAAACCTGGACAATTTCGTCACAGTGAATGAAGCGTGATTTCAACGTGCGGGCTGTCAATTCAGGGATTGCTGACCTTGGTGACTTCAGCGGACCTTCGTCCTGACTGCTGAAATCACCACTGCCCAATTGGATGACAAAGTTCTCCTTCGAAGGCAAACGTCGTTCAATCTTTCGAGACAGGTCGGCCGTGTACGACTGCATACCCTGCACAAAACGAATGCTTTGAAACGCATCAGCAACAACGCATTGATCCCCTCTGATTCTCGCGGTATTTGAAACAACCTCCAGCGCCTGCAATGCCATTCTTGGCGACATCACAAAAGCCTTGCTTTCATTCAGTCCAGCAATTACCGATGCAAGCAACCGGTGCAACTCTTTACCTCCGCGAGTTGCATCTGGCCTTACTTTCGCGAACAGTTCTGCATAATCCTTCTGCTCATAACTCGGCCAACGAACCTCTTTCTGGAGCAGGAAGCGTTCCATCAAAGCTTGGACTGCATTGTTGCTATCACCAAACTCACGGGGATCTTTATTTGTGCATGCGATCACAACCTTGGCCGACAACGGTACACGATCAGGACCGTTCATGAATACGCGTCGTGTCAAAACATCTTTCAAGGGCAGCAACGACTGCGCGGGCGCATCAAAAATTTCTTCGAATACAACAGCCTTGTACTTGGGTGAAAGAAAGGATCTGTTTGTGTCATATCGCAGGCAGGTATCCAGAGACGCCATGTCGGGGCCGCCCCAAAGACGATCCTCACTCATGCCCTCACCGAAAGACTGGATAAATATTTCGTCGTCATTGAGTCCCAGTGACTTAAGAGCCGTGAGAACCATATCGGACTTTCCGTGCCCACCCGGCCCCCACAACAGCAGGTTGCAAGGCTCATAGAAAGCAGCCGAAATGAGGTCGGCCACCTCTTGGCTATAGACAAATTTTGCAGCCAACGCATCGCGAGTCGTCGGGAGAATCTCTACGCGTGGCGTCGGCAACCATTCCCAATCATTGGACTGCATTGGCGTGCAACTCCTACAGCAAAGCTCGGGCACTACCGCCTCAAGACAATCCAAAGCGACGAAAAGAGCACCCGTGGGTTCCATCTTCTCAGGAAACCCCACAGCAGAAAAGCACCAACCGCCATTCAAGCTGGCAAAATCACGCGCGTGTCACCCAAAACGCTCAGCACTGCCCAAATCCAACAACCGAGCGTTCCCTGACGCAAAAACCCGCTGTTTTGCAGCGTAATCTTCCGCCAGCCGGTAGTGAATCGATACAACGGTAATCACTTCTTACTTCACGCCCCAAAAGGAGACGCACTCAACGCCCGTTTTGTGCTGCAAACTACGACCGTGAGGTGGTGCGAACCTCGTCCCTCGCGAAGGTTTTTCCCAGACACCAGTATGGAACTGGCGGGTTCCATTGAAGAACAATCCACCGCAGATAAGCGGAGATTCTGCCCCACCAACAGATTCGTAACGTGCCGTTACAAAACTAACTGTCCTGAAATATCGCAAAATCACAGCGTTGGCACCATTATTAACCACCTCAGCGGTGCCTCATGGATCAAGAAAGTGGATATAATTGAGACGTAAGTCCTGCCGCTCCAAAATCCGTCCCCTCATGCCAAACCTTGGCATCCAGCCAACCAGAAGATCCCTCTCTCAAATGCGCATACTGGATCTGATCACACCGAAGGATCTTTCGCGGGTAGCCAAGCTGCAGTTGCTTGCTCGGCAGGTTGTCGAAGGGCTTTGCTCAGGACGCCATCGATCTCCTCACAAGGGATTCAGTGTCGAATTCAAGGAGCATCGGCCATACGTCCGAGGAGACGAATTACGCGACATTGACTGGAAGGTATTTGCCAAGAGCGACCGGCTGTACATTCGCGAATTTGAAGAAGACACCAATCTTCGCTGCACCTTGGTGGTCGATCGTAGTGGATCAATGCGATACGGAGGAGATCGCTCTGAAGGCCGAAGCAAGTATGAGTACGCACAACAACTTGCAGCTTCACTTGCCTACCTGATGTTGGGGCAACAGGACACCGTCGGGTTGATCACCTTTGACGACGAATTGCGTGAGCAGTTGCCACCGCGCAGCCGACCTTCACATCTACAGGCTCTGCTCACCACTTTGGCACTCGATGGCAGCAAACGAGAAACCGACCTAGGCGGTGTTTTTCGAAAAATTGCATCAAAGCTTGGGCGACGTGGCTTGGTAATCATTATTTCAGATGCAATGGGCGACACGAGTTCGATATCACGCTCGCTTGCACACATACGAAATTCGAAGCATGAGGTATTATTTTTCCAGATCATGGATCCGGATGAAGTCGACTTTCCTTTCTCCGGACGAATTCAGTTTCGAGATTTGGAACGACCTGACAACGAGCACACCGTCGAAGCGGTATCGATCCGTGAAGCTTATCTGAAGCGACTGCGTGAGCACGAGGAAAAGCTTCGTGATGCCTGTCGAACGAATAAAGTCGACTTGATTCGCTTGACCACCGACCGTCCTTTCGCTGAAGCGTTGCACGAATACCTTGCTTTACGGAGGAGATTGAGATGACACTGCTCAATGGACTCCTTGCCTTTGGTGCCCTCGCGTTCACAGTTCCGCTTGCGATACATCTACTGTTCCGAAGTCGATTCAAAACCGTCGACTGGGGCGCTATGCATTTGCTGGACACGGTGGTACGCGTGAATCGGCGGCGGATCCAACTCTTGCACTTACTGTTGCTTTTGATGCGGTGTTTATTGCCCGTTTTATTGGCGTTTTGTCTTGCCCGTCCCATATTGACGGGATTCCAAACTCTTCCCGGGGATGCTCCGCAATCACTGATCATCGCCATCGATGACAGTCGCAGCATGTCAGCGCGGGACAAGGGAGAGACCGGGTTATCACGCATGTCACGTTTACAGCAGGAACTGGCAACCATCGTTGGCGGATTATCACGGCGTGATGAAGTGATCCTCATTCGTGCCAGCGACGTTGAGTCTCCGGCAGCTTCCATGGGCGTGCAAGAAGCGTTGAGGCAAATCAAGAAGCTTAAAACCGAGTACGGCCCAGTTGATCTGGATCGTCTGGTTCGCGCCGCCGTTGATGCGTCCAACGACAGTTCGCACCCACAACGCCGAGTCGTCATCGCTTCGGATTTCCAGAGCCAGATGGTACACAGCGGTGTACTTGAATCATTAGAGCGAATGACCAACTCACTGTCCGCAATGCCGATTCGCCCGGTCATCAGTTTCCTTAACTTCGGACTCGATTCTGACCAACTCGCAAATGTCTCTGTCGATTCGATTGATGTCGAATCACCTGCGGTCGTAGCCGGCCGCAATGCCCGCTACACCGCTCGCATTCGCAGCTCAAGTGACACCCCTGCTCGCGATCTCCGCATTATCTGGTCTATCGATGGACAGCCGCTCGAACCTCGCACTATCACCATCCCTCCGAGATCCAGCATCACATCAAGGCTGACTCGAAACATCGAACAAGTAGGAGTGCACGAGATAAGTCTATCCGTGGAACACAGCGATGCATTACTACCCGACAATCGACGATCGATTGCAGTCGACGTGATTCGCGAAGTTTCGGTTTTACTGGTCGATGGGCAGCCCAGTAACAAGCCATTGGAAGGCGAAACAGATTACCTTGCGATTGCACTTAGCCCTTTTGCATTTGGCGGACAGGACCAACCCGACGCCGTTCGTACGTCAGTGATTACCCCCAATGCGTTGATCCAAAAACTGGACGAGAAAGTTCCTGATGTAATCATCATGGCCAACGTTGACAGAATTGAAGGTGAATCGAGACAGCGAATTTCAGCATTCGTCAACGATGGAGGCAGCCTGATCCTGTTTGATGGCGATGGCATCGACACGGAATCCTACAATGCCACTTGGGAAGCAAACGATACATCCTGGAAATTACCGGCAAAGCTTGGTGAAATTGCTGGTGAATCCGGCGACAATGACGGTGAACTCGCAAGCGAACAAGCGCCTCCACTGCCCATCGGCAATGCAAATCCACTCTACACGCCCTGGAATCTACTGGGCTCTGAAGACCAACGTCCGTTTGCCGATGTGGACATCTATCGTTATCGAAAATTGACCCCCAATCTTCCCAAGAATTCAGATTCGCAATCTTTATCTGACGCAGACATCGCCGAGAGTCGTGAGGCTGAATCGACTTCAACGATATCGACTGCCTCCGAAATGAATGCAGTCACCAATTTATTGACCATGGCAAACGGCGATCCGATCGCCCTATCAGCGCGACGTGGCAAGGGACGCGTGTTGCAATTTGCAATCCCGTGCAACACGGCTTGGTCGTCGCTGCCCATGCGATTGGTATACCTGCCGATGGTCCAGCAGTTGGTTCTCGATCTTGCGGGCTCGCGAAAGCAAACCACAATCGACGTGGGCCGGGGCTTTGCCGTATCCTTGGATGAGTTTGAGACGGTCCCCCCACTCATCAACTCAGAACAACGGGGATCCACAAAACCCCAGGGCGATACAAAAGCTGATCAACAAGTCAGCTACAGCGTCGAATATGCAGGCGAACCAGAAGCACTCATCGAGATCAGTGATGAAAGTGATCGGGAACTACTGATGCCATCTACAGAAATCGGTGGAACCTATGTCTTCCGCAAGACAATCCCTCAAAAAGATGGGAACCCTGAAATCAGCACCACCCTTCGGGTTGTCGAAGTCCCCTCCGACGAATCCAAACTGCGAGATGTTGAGTCAGCGAGACTGATCGCAGCCGCAGAACTGATCGACGCCAATGTTTACACAGACATTGAAAAGCTCCAAAGCGATGATAGGACCCGGCGATTTGGGCGTGAGATGTGGCGTTGGCTTCTCACAGGACTGCTTGCCCTAATGATCGGAGAATTACTGCTGCAACAACGCGTATCACGAGTGGGGGCAGCATGATTGCATCAATCCGTTTCGCGGGTGATATCCATCCTGCAATTGTACTACTGATTTCCTCTACTGCTGCCGCCTTCGTCTTTTGGCTGTACTTCCGGGAAAGTCGCACAGTCGCTTCGCCGTACAAGTATCTGCTGCCCACATTAAGAGCAGCAGCAGTCGCCTTTGCCATTTTGATTTTGGCAGGTCCTGTTTGGCATCGCCGGCAAGTCATCGGCACCCTTGGCCGAGTCGTCTTTGCCGTTGATTCATCGGAAAGCATGTCGATGACCGACACTTTTGAATCCGATGCGAGCCCAACGAGACTTAGCCGTGCACTCAGCATGCTCACCGGAGACGACACCGCACCGGGTTGGCTAGAATCACTTCAGGCCACGCATCAAATTGATGTGATCGCGTTCTCATCGGGCGACCCATCACTGGTGTGGTCGAGCAGCGACGAGGAGCCACTTCCAGCTGGCTTTGAGATGGAACCAAATGGACAACGGACCGATTTATCCACGGGGATGGCAACCACTCTTGCCACAATAGCGTCCCTGGCAAGTGACGAAGTCGAACGTGGTCCCAACGCGTCGCTGAGTCGAGCTGCGTTGGTTGTGATGTCTGATGGCCGCGACAATACCGGCAACGGCCCTCTGGAGCTTGCGGAACGCCTCGAATCAACAGGCGTAGCCGTCCATGGCTTTGGACTAGGTTCTGAAGACGAACCAAGTGACCTTGGCATCGTCAACGTCATCCGACCAGAGAATGTTGCATCTGACGGTCGCTTGGCAGGCGAGATTGTCCTGCGAAGCCTCGGGACTCCAAGCAACGAGGAGGATGCTGAACGTGTCTTGAGAATCGAATCAAACGGAAAGGTGGTATGGCAGAAAACGGTTTCGGCCGCCGATGGACCACTTCAGAAGATTTCATTTGACCTTGATGTTGCCGAAGTGCTCGCGGAAATCAATGAAGACAACCCTCGAGGTGTGCGTCGCAATTCTGTGGTCATGGATTTACGGGCTGCGATCGACCCACCGGATGATGACACCAACGCGAAGAACAATGCAGTTCCGTTTCGCGTCTCGGCTTCCACTCGCGATCGCCGACTGCTGATCATTGATGGCTCCAGTCGCTGGGAAACACGTTATCTGCGTAACCTCTTTGAGCGAGATCCCGCGTGGATTGTCGACACAGTGCTTTACGGCGAAGGCACAGATCAACCCCGAGTGAAACGAGGTGAAGAAAGTGGTGAATTTCCCAACACACGCGAAGCGATGGCGAAGTACGACGCAATCATCATGGGTGAAGTACCTCCTGATCAGTTCCGCGAAACCGATGCTAATCTGCTGCGTGACTTTGTCACACGCGGCGGCGGCTTGATCTTGATCGACGGTCACTACAAACGCCTCCGCAAAATCGCTGAGACCGAGCTGCCTGAGCTCGTTCCAGTCAAATATCTCGACGAACCGCGAATGGACGTGGAATCGGTTCGCCCAACACGCATCGGCATGGAACGCCCTGCCTTGAATCTTTGGAGCGACAAGGACACACTCGCTGAATTTTGGAAAAATCTACCGCCGCCTTCAGCCGCCATTCGACTGGAACCGCAAGAAGGCGTAGAAGTCTGGGCTAACTCTGTTTCGAAAGACGGAGTTCTTTCTCCTTGGCTGGTCACACGAATGTTTGGAGCGGGACGCGTATTTTACCTCAGCAGCGACCAAACCTGGCGATGGCGATACAAAGTTGCCGACAGATTCCATGCACGCTTTTGGAATCAATTGCTGAGCGCTGCCATGCAACCACCCTACTCAGCTGCTGACGAATACTTGGCACTGGGAACAGACAAAGTGGAATACGACGAAGGTGAAACAGCCCTCATACGAGTGCGTATCCAGGACACAAAAGGAAAACCGGTCGGCGATGCAACCGTTGATGCACTGCTGGTAGCCGATGATCAAATCGTCGCCACTGTACCGCTGACGATCGACGACCCCGCTCGAGGTACTTACCGGGGACAAACCCCACCACTTGAGTCGGGAAATTATGACGTCCGAATTCGTGCCAGTGGATTTGATTCCAATGCATTGCAGGCAAGCGCCCCGATCTGGGTTGGCACACCTGACATGGTCGAACTGGATCGTGTAAGCCTCAACACGGGCACTTTACAACAAATAGCTGAGTCAGGTGGTGGGAAATTTTTCCATGAGTCGTCTGGAGACGACATACTGGAAATCTTGAAACCACTCTCCAGTGGCTCCATCATAGAATCCGACATTCTAATTTGGCAGTCTTTTTATTGGTTCTGGATAATCATCATGCTGCTTGCAGCAGAATGGTGGTTGCGCAAACGGGCAGGATTGGTGTAAGCAATGTCTATAGATAAAAACTTTTCACGTGGCCTGAAACTTGACCCGCAGACCACAGATGCGTTAGGTCATTTTGCTCAACGTCGACGCAGGCTTCTGCTATTACGCAGCTTGGCTGGTGGTCTCGCGTTCTTGATTCTTGCCATGGCCATTGTGGCGATCTGCGATTACCTGTTTCTGCTTTCAGACGGCGTTCGCTGGACCCTTAGCTTGACAAGTTACGGCGCAGCTCTTTTTGCCCTTTGGTTTCTCGGCATACGTCTCATTGGCACGCAGAAGCCTCGTACCATCGCTCGAAAGCTGGAATCCGCGGACCCACTGTTGCGAGAAGATTTATTGTCAGCAGTTGAACTCGCTGATCCCAACGAAGCCAACGGTTCCATTGGTTTCCGCAACGAACTGCAACAAAAAGTTGGGCGTCATTCAGCCGGTCTCGATTTCGGCAAAGTATTACCGGTCAAACTGATCAAACGCTGGTTGGTATCAGCGGCTCTGATCACAGTCGCCTTCATCACGCTGTTCGCTATCCCCCAACTTGATTTCGCACGCCGCATGGCCCGGGCCATGTTGCCGATGGTGGCAATTGAACGAGCATCGTCTACCGAAATCGAAATTTTGAAACCATCACCACCTTCTGGATTCGTCGCCCAAGGCGATGCAGTCGGGGTGGTCGCCCAGATCAGTGGTGAACCAGCAGACGAGGTCTGGTTGCAATGGATCACTACGGATGGCCTTGAAGGCGAGACCATCATGACACCTCGAATAAGTGCACCCGAACCAACCCAAGACGGGACACTGGCTCACCAAGACACTTATGCTGCAAACCTGTCTATCGGGACTACGCCGCTGCGATATCGAGTTTTGGCCGGCGACGGAATCACTCTATGGCATGAATTGACCCCGCTTCCACGCCCGAGCATCGAATCATTTGAGAAACGATACCAATTTCCCACCTACGCCAAGTTGCCAGATCGCATCGAAACCGCGGAGCATGGCGATCTTAAAGCACTGAATGGATCGCGAGTGCAGCTTACCGTGCGATTTGATGAACCAGTCGAAAATGTCAGCATTGGGTTTGGTGATAAAGGCGTTTCCCCTTGGGATCTGAAAGCGGTTGACGGCAGTGACCGCGATTTCATAGCTACCATCCCGATCAGCGTTTCGGCGAATTATCAAATTGATGCAACCAGTCTCCGATCGGCCTTGAGTAATCCATTCAGCCCCCAGTACTCCGTCACACCAGTGCAGGATGCACCACCAGCAGTCCGATGGGATTCCTCACTTACCAACACCATCTTGGCATCACCACTGGACGTACTCTCAATGCGAGTGATTGCCACCGATGACCTTCCGCTCGATGACATCGTACAGGAGTACAAAATCAATGACGGCCCATTGGTCCGCGCTCCTCTGGCGATCGAAATCCCCAATCGTGAATTGGAGGTCGCATGGGACTGGGACCTTCTGAATCTTGGTGACGACTCTCAAAAAACAGTGCAACTATCGGGGGGAGACATCCTCAAGACGAGGATTGTGGCTATTGACCGTAAAGGGCAGGCCGGTCAATCCAATTTCATTGAGGTTCTGATTACCGAACCCGGTTTTGATCGAAACCGGCATGAGCATCTCATTCCGATGAAGATCCTCACTGAGGCGGTAGCCACCTGGGGGCAAGAAGTCTCGGACCTGATGAAAACTGCAAGTGAAAACAAGGAAGAAGCGTTCAGCACAATCACAGAGAAAGCACCTGAACTGCATGCCCAACGTGAATCACTAATGCAGTTGCTAACTCGTCAAATTGAAGCATCAGGAAAATCAATCCAAGCCAGTGAGTGGGAGCTCATTGGGCGAAACATTGCCAAGGTGGACCGCGAACTCACTGACTGGGTGTCTGAATCAACGTGGGTGCGTGAGCAAAACGAAAATGCATGGAAGGATGGTAGGGAACGTGCCAACCGGGACCTGAAAGATCGGGCAAACCGAATGGTCCAAGACGCATCGCGTATCAAAAGATACACACAGGCAATCTACGGCAAAACGGTGTCCATCGGCATCATCGACGACACCATGGCTTTACAAGACAGCATCACACCGCTGATTGATACCGACACCGCCAACTCCTCGAACAGATTACCAAGACATACCAAAGTCGCATTAGGCCGATTGGAAGCCATCGAAGGGTTGATCCAGCAACACATGGAAGCCCTGCCGGACTCTACCCAAAATCATTTGGACAACTGGACAAATTGGATCGATTCATGGGCATCGCGACTTCAAGCCTCGATCGATGAACCTTCCAGCGATGAAGCTGCCCGAGCTCTGCTAAAGAATTTCGAAACCGAACTGCAGAACCAGCACCGTTCCAGTATCTTCGATGCACGAATCTCAGCCACTCTTTCAGACATGCTTCGGGAACTACAAATTCAGCTCAGCAGCTCCGGTGACAACGTACGCAAATTACTTTTGACAGGCGAAGCCAGCGTAGCGGCAAAGCGGAAACTAGAAGAGTCGAAAGACAATTCCGAAAACTCAGCACAAGCTGCAAAATCCCTTGCATACTCATCACTGCAATTTGACATGGCCCGTGAATCGATCCTGAATCGCTTATCTCAGGATGAAACATTACATCGCAGACGACTGAATCTAAACCCGCAGTACGCCGCTGACTTGAACCTGATGCATCGGGCGATTGAAAATGTCACGGAGAATGGATTTAAACCTTACCGCGACGAAAACCCTACACCGATTCATCAAAAGCTCGGCTACGCCTTCCAAACGCTGGAGTCCTATCACACGGCCAAGAGGTATCTTGACGAACTGCGTGAACTAATGCTGGGCGAACGGCAACTTGAGCAAACCGCTACATCAAAAATTGATCACCCCCACCGACTTGCTCGAATTGGTGTTGGAATGGAATGGCCAGTCCACACCATGATCAACGCCAGAATCGAACCCGACGCAGAGGCACGGAAACTGGATAGGCTTCGGTACGGAAAACAGTTCAATGCAGCGAGAGAACGAATTTCATCCCGCCGCTGGCGTGATGAACCAATGATCGCTGCAGATGCCGATCTCTCTGACATGGAACGCGAATACACTTCCGCACTCACCGCACTGAGTGCAGGAGCCGAAAAGGCACGTGACACAATCCGCCAATATGTCCTGACCTTACCCGAGCAAGCCAGAGAAGCCGCAGAGAAAGTCAAACAGGCAGAAGAACGCACCGAAACACGGGAAGATTCGTCTGCCGAAACTACTGATGAACTGGCAGAAAAACAAGAAGAAGCCGCTGAGGCAACACAGGAAACGCTGGAAGCACTCGTTGACTTTGCTAATACGGCTTCCATCACTGACGACGACGAACGCGAACTCGCCCGAGATGCTGATGCTGCAGCGGCACAGATCCAGGACGCTGCGGAGCGTGCCGAAGAAGCCATGGAAGAAGCTCAAAAAGCTACAGACACGGAGCAGAGACAACAAGCTCTTGATCAAACTGCCGAGGCGTTGGACCAACTTGCTGATGCCTTGGAACAAACAGCAGCACACTTTGAAGCGGCTGAAAACGGTGAAGATATTGAACAGTCGCGTGATGACCTCCGCCAGGCAGAAGCCGCTCTCGAGATGCAGAACGAACTCGACGAACGCTTCGACGAGGCTGAGCAAATGGCCGAATCAGCCCAAAGCACTCCAGAAGAGTTGATGGAACAGCTCGAGAGGGAATTACAGACAAACGAACCAATGCGTCAGGAACTCTCGGAAATAGCACAGGAAGCTGCCGAGTCTGCGCAACGTGAACTAGAAGATGCTGCTAATAAAGAGCAAAAATTGAATCGGGATCTCGAGAAATCCGATCCAACAATCAACGAACAAAAACGACGTACGGCTGAACAAATTGAAAATCTGGCGGCACGGACGGATGCGTTGGAACGAGCCCTCGTTGAAAAGGCTGAATCCGTATTATCGAAAGAGCAGGGCAATGTCCCCGAAGCTCAGCAAAACCTGCAAGAAGCACGCGAAAAATTGCGTGATGCCGTCAATGAAGCTGGGAAACTCGATGGTGAAGAATCCTTGCTCAGTGAAATGCAGGAAACGGCAGAGGCGATGACCGATGCAATCAAAAATGCGCAGCAGGCCATCGCTGAAGCGAAAAATCCAACAGAAAAGGCCGTGCAGGAGGAAGTCCACAAAGATGAAGCGAGTCGGAAACGCAGCCAACAGCAACTAGAAGCCGCAGCACGTGACGCGCGATCCCAACAGGTCCGAAATGCTACCGCAGAACGGCAGCAATGGTCCGCGGCCAAACGCGAAGCAGTTGGTCGCGAGAACGCCGCAAGAAGTGAGAAACGCAACGCAGAAAATCAAAAGCGTCAACTTGAACAACAACTCAGCCGCGAAAAAGGCAATACCGATCAATTAAAAGAAAACATTCAACAAGTCCAAGAACAGATTGACAATGCAGCATCGGCTGAACAAGCCGCCAGTGAAACAAAATCCTTCGCCGACGAACGTGAAAAGAAGGCTGGCAAGCGTGAGCAAGATGCGAGGAACCAAAGCCTACCTCCACTGGAAAAGCCGAACCCAGCAGCTGAACTGGCATCAAGACTTGCTGAACAGACACAAAATGAACTTGGTGAAATCGAAGAAGCATTGCGCCAAATCAGTGAAGGAATGGCTAGCGAAGAACAGCTGAGAGTTCCGCAGGACATGGCTGAACAACTGACCCGACGGCAAGATAAGATCAAAGAACAAATCGACAATGCCACCGAGCAATTGCGACGAGCGTCGCGTCATGAAGAGAGATTGGGGCAGAATGAACTTGCCGAGCAACTCGCCGAAACCGCAGATGCCATCGAACAGTCAGCTTCACAAGCCGCTGAAAATGCCTCGAACACATTGGAACAAGCTGCGGAATCACCAGAAAAAAGCCCGCAAGCCAACCGTGATGTAGCCAACGCTTCTGAACAAATCAGCCAAGCCGCCCAAGAACTTGCCGAGATGCTCGCAGATTCGAACCCGCCCAACGCTGATCAGAACAATCAGCAAGCCAGCCAGCAGGACGGACAACAAGCGACCGCGGAAAATGGCGAACCCAGTGGTGAACCCAGCGGCGAACCCAGCGGTGAACCCAGTGG
>Ga0315322_10000211_pt1 | contig 41012 bp, 30 predicted proteins | sample M110021515metaG_FD_203461 | JGI IMG/M metagenome (GOLD analysis project Ga0315322, IMG submission 203461) | Ammonia-oxidizing marine archaeal communities from Monterey Bay, California, United States - M1 100m 21515 | ecosystem: Environmental > Aquatic > Marine > Intertidal zone | place: USA... | reverse complement strand
CCCCTCCCTCTTTCACCGACTTCAAGTCCGTTGCCAAAATCCACCCCGTCGAACCGGGTGCAGACCAAACGCGAACCCAATCCTCTGCTAGCTTCTTCGACGCGTCTTTACGCTCGATCATGCGAACCAGATCGCCGGCGTGCAGCCTCAGCGACAACGGGTAGCTCTCCGGACCACTCGACGACATTGGGCGCTGGTTGACAGCATTGGCGGTGATCTCGAGGACATCCTCGGCATCAGTCGCGCGCAGGTTGCGGCCGTGCACCCATACGGGATAGCCACCCGGAGCTTCCACCGGCAAGAATCCCACTCCGCGCTTTTTCCCCTGGACGATGAGTACCTGCCCGAGCGATGCCGTGCAAAGCATCGCGCCATTCTTGTCAGCGACGTTCAGGATCCTTGCGCCCTCGGTGGTCACGATGCTGTACTTCAGCGCCGTGTCCTCTGCGGGGGCAGTCTCGACGGGCTTATCGTCCTGTGCGAAGGCGACTCCTGGTACGCCACCGAACGTAGCGGCGGCACAGAGTAGTGAGAGGGCTGTGCGATTCTTCTTGTACATGATTCCTGTGGGCCTCTAAGTGAGGGACGCGGCAGTCTGGCGGTCCCATGTTAGCTTGTGCGGCCCGCATCTCCATAACGCCCCGGCACCTCTGCTGTGAAACTTTCATAAATGTCTACCAAACCCTTTCAACTGGGCAATAGCACTCCCAATCGTATGCAGGATCCCAAGCACTTCCCGTACATGTTCTGGGCCCACAAGGAGATGATAGAGCCAACGTGGAGCCTGTCCCAGTCCGGTATGCCCGCTCCCGCGCCCGAACTGATTGGCGCGGAGGAGCTCCCGCCTGCCGAGGCCACCGCCGCCAACCTCGCGCACCCCTGCCACGACGCCCAGCCACGCCTCGAAGCCCAAATTGCCGAGCGCTACGGGGTCTCCCCGGACCGCGTGATCCTGACCATGGGCGCATCCGGCGCAATGCAACTCATAGCCGCTACTTACTTCGGTGCGGGCACCCGCGTAGCTGTGGATGTGCCGTCCTACCAGCCATTCCGCGCTCTCCCACCCCTTTTTGGCGCTCACCTTCTCGAGGTCCAACGCCGCGAAGAAGAGGACTGGCGCCTAGCCCCCGAGGATGTCGAAGCCGGCTTCGACGCCACAGATCCCACAGGTCCAGCCCACATATTTCTGACCAACCCCAACAACCCCACCGGCGCTCTAACCAACCTCGCCGGCCTGCGGGCGCTCGCCCAAATCGCCGCCGAGCGTGGCGGTATCCTGATCTCCAATGAGTCCTACATGGACTTGACTCCCCCCGTCGAACAAGTCCGCTGCGCCGTCCAAATCCCAAGCAGCATTACCCTGGGCTCGCTAACCAAGGCGTACGGCCTAGGTGCCTTGCGCATCGGCTGGCTCGTCCTCGGTGAATCACTCACCCACGAGCGCACACGCCTACTCGACAACCTGTACCTCAACTACGTGGATCCCCCGACAGCCGCCCTGCGCATCGCACTGCGAGCGGGCCAAAATCTCTCGGCTCTGCTCGGCCCCTACACAAAATTCGCCGTCGAGAGCCGCCCCCTGCTCGTCGACTGGGTCCAGCGCACCCCCGGTGTCAGCGCCCTGTGCACCGAGCGCGGCCTCGTCCTTTTTGTTCGCATCGAGAACTGGGGCGCAAATGGTGAAGTCCAGCCCGGCAACACCGACACCGCGGCCCTATCCGTGTACTTGGCCGAGCACTTCGACCTGGCGGTCACCCCCGGTGAGTTCTTCGGGCAGCAGGGTTGCCTTCGACTGGGTTTCGGCAATCCACGCGAGCATATTGAACACGCACTTTTGCTTCTCACAGAAGGCCTTGCAGCCTGGCGAGGTCGGTAGATCCCTCAAAATGCCCTTGCGGCTACAGAATCGGTTATCCTTCTCGCTCCAAGGGGACTCCCACCGTGGTCGCAACACCACCGCGCCCCAAATCAGCCCCCTTAGCTGTCCTTAAATCCATATCGCTATGCGCCAGTTCCTGCACTCGAAAATCCACCAGGCCCGGGTCACCGAAGCCAACTTGGACTACGTCGGCTCGATCACGATCGACGAGGCCCTAATGGACCTTGCCGACATCTCGGAATTCGAGAAGGTCCTGATCGTCGACAACACGAACGGTGCACGCCTAGAGACCTATGTGATCAAGGGCGAGCGAGCATCCGGTGTTATCGGCATCAACGGTGCAGCAGCCCACTTGATCAACGCGGGCGACGAGGTGATCATTATCACCTTCCACTACGCCGAGAAGGCCGTCGAGCCAACCTGCGTTTTGGTGGATGAGAAGAACCAGTTCGTGCGCTACCTGTCGGAGACGGCGGGCACCATCCCTAGTTTTTAGCTCGCCCTTTCGGCGCGCGCAAGTGCCAGAGCTCCGACGCACTTTGCGCCGGCTGCGCGCAAGACACGAGCACACTCGGCCAAAGTTGCACCGGAGCTCACGACGTCGTCGATAAGTAGAATCGGCTGCTTGGGATCGAGTCGCTTCGCATTGCGAAAGGGAACTCGGCGCGCCATCGCAAAAGCGCCGCTTACGTTCGCAATCCGCGAGCGACTGCCGGGCTCACCTTGGGGGGCAGTCACCCGCGTCCTTGCCAAGCGCCGCGCCACCCCAAATCCCAACTCGATTCCGAGCGCTCGAGCGAGCGCATCCGCCTGGTCGTAGCCGCGCTCGAACTTACGGCTTGGAGCTAAGGGCACCGGTACTAAAACGGGCCGTTGCAACTCAGACGAGCGCTCCTCTACCCCCATAAAATCCCACCCTGCCGACACGCAGCGCTGTGCCAAGAGTCCAGCCAGCGGTCGCGCCAAATCCACGCGCCCAGCATGCTTGAATGCAAGCACCCAAGGACGCAGATCCCCCGGATAGTCGCCCAGTGCAAGCAGGCGGCCCAAACCCGGTGTTCCGGCCCTGCAATGCCTGCAACGGCTCCAATCTGTATACCGCTTAGCTACGTTTCGCAGCCACGGCGGCCTTGGCAGCCCCGCGCCGGCCACCGCCCGCGGCAATCTGCAAAAGCACAGGCCGCAGCGCGCCACACTTGCCTCGACACGAACGACGTGTTTTGCACAGGCGAGGCCGTCCACAGCGACGTCGCCACAAAGCTGGCACGTGGGTGGATACAGTCCGTCCAGCAGCTCGGCCCTACTGGTTCGCCAAAGGTTCTCTTGATCTCCCATACTCAGGGAGACGCTCGGCGCGCGCTCTGGTGACAAGCGTGACGAAGAAAACGAAAGTGGCTTTGGACTCGCTAGTCGACGAAGCGGTCTTCGATGCGGTGAGATTCTTCGGAGCTGCCGTACTCGCCGCCTAGATTGAACTCGCCCTTTTTCGGAGGCTGAACACCCACGGCTTGCAGCAAGCGAGCCATGTAAGTTTGCACGGTGTCTTCGGGCCGCGCCTCGACGTCGAACAGCTCCCCCACCTCGACAGCGGTCGCCATGTCCCCGTCAAAGTCGTGTGGCTTGAATGCCAGCTGGGAGCGAACATAGCGGCGGAACAAACGGCGGCTCCACCACCAGGAGAGCCCCTCGAGTAGGGCGGCCGACAGCACAAGGATTCCAACCCAAATCACGGGCAGCTCGGGGGACGCACTCGCCGAGGCGGGCGCGGGAGCCAGACGACCGTATAGTTGCAGGCCGAACCCAAGCATCAGGTAAAAGAAGCCGAGGTGCGTCTGCGAGCGATGGAAGATGTAGTCGCGAATCGAGTGCAAGTGCGGACGCACGCTCCCGAAGAACTCGCGAACCAAGCGCCGCGGATGGCGGAATAGAATCGCGTTTGCGACCAAGAAGCAGCCAAGGATCGCGCAGGCAAGGCCGAGCGCAACCAAATCTGGGGTCGGAACGCCAGAGGAGCCCTCGACACGGGTCAAAAGAAGATTCACACTCATCACCATAGACAGAAGGGTAGCGTGCACCGCCGACATGACAAGGGCGCTACACTCTGCAATGTGAAGGAACGTCAAGATCTACCGTCCGCGCCCTGCTCGGACGCCAAAACCCCCGTTCACCCAGGCCGCATCGCTAGCTTGTCCGGATTCGGGCGAGCGTGCGCGGTCGAGTTCGCCGACGAGCTCGCCGAGGTTGTGGCGACGCTAGAGGCCGCGTTCCCAGCAGAGGACGAGCCGCAGGGTACAGCCGAACTGCCCCACACCGCCCACCTTAGCGAGCTGCGCGACGATCGCGAGATTATGCGGCCGGGTTCCGCGCGCTGGCTTACGGTTGCCCCGGATAGGGATGGAGACTGGTTCCGTGTCCCGCGGGTTTGGGCAGGCGATAAGGCTGGCGGGGGTACCTTCGACGAGGTCACCGATCAAGAAGAGCACGGCCACCCCACTGCGCCGCCGCTACCCGAATCCGCGTCCTGCTTGCCTTTTCCAAGCGCGCAGGTTGGGGACGCGACTGACTTATTGGAAGAGCTGCAGTCGGGTCGCCGGAGCGCCACCTCCCACATCGACAACGTTCTTGCGCGCGCTGCAGACGATCCGTTTGTCGCGTTGATCGAACTGCACGGTAGCGAGGCGCGCGAGCGTGCCGAGGCCCTCGACAAGAGTCTGTCCGCGGGCGACGATCCTCTTCCCCTTCACGGGCTACCCGTCGCAATCAAGGCGAATCTATGCGTCGAAGATCGGCTAGCAACTTCTGCGAGTGCCTCGCTGGCAAACTACACGGCTCCCTATACCGCGACCGTCGTGCGACGCTTGATAGCCGCCGGCGCGATCCCCATTGCAACTGCGAACATGGACGAGTTTGCGATGGGCTCGTCGGGGGAGCACTCCGCCCATGGCGCGACGATCAATCCCTGGTCACCCGTTATACATGGCGAGCTGGCGGCTCTCGCTCCGGGTGGCTCTTCGTCGGGAACGGCGGCGGCCGTTGCGGGCGATCTCGCAGCGCTCGCCTTGGGATCTGACGCCGGCGGCTCCGTTCGTCAACCCGCCGCGTTTTGCGGAGTCACTGGCCTGCGCCCGACCCAAGGGCGGCTGTCACGGTTCGGGTTGATCGCATTCGCGTCGAGCTTTGATGTCATCGGTCCCGTTGCGCGAAGTGCGCGGGACCTGGAGGCGCTCTTCCCGTTGGTTGCGGGCCTAGACCCACGTGACCCGACAACTGTTAAAGCGCCAGAGGAGGCGCAGCGATTGCCGAGAATCGAGAGCTTACAGCACTTGAATATCGGAGTGCCTAGACGCTTATTAGATGAGCTTGGGGACAGTTTAGAGCCCGGTGTTGCCGCGTCGTTCGCACAAAGCTTAGAAGAGCTAAAAGCAGCCGGTGCGCGCCTATTTGACATCGAACTAAAGAATGCGAGCGCCGCTCTCTCGGCCTACCATGTGATCTCTTGCAGCGAAGCCGCGAGCAACCTGTCACGAATCGATGGCGTGCGCTTTGGCATGCGTGTCGAGGCTCCAGGAAGCGCCGACAATGACCTCGTCGCGATGATCCGCGCGACGCGTGAATCAGGCTTTGGGACCGAGGTTTGCAGGCGTATTTTGATCGGAACCCTGGCGCTCTCCCGCGATGGATCACGAGCACTTTATGGTCGTGCACGCGCAACTCGCGACGCGATAACGAGTGACTTCCTACGCATCTTCAACACGGCGCATCTTTGCGACGGGGGCACGAGCGCTGATGTGATCGCGCTACCGACGTCGCCCACCGTCGCGTTCGGCTTGGGCGCGCGAACAGCGGACCCTGTCGCTATGTATCGCGCCGACTTATTGACGGTCCCCGCGAGCCTTGCCGGATTACCTGCGGTTAGCTTGCCTGGGCCTCTTGCCCAGAGCACTTGCAACGGGCGGACCGTTCAGCTTCCCGCTGGACTGCAACTTGTTGGCCCGCGCGGCATGGACGAGCGCTTGCTGCGAATCGCCAGCTTGTACCAACAAGAGACTCGCTACCACATGGTACGCCCACCCAGGATCACTTCCGCAAGCCAAGCGGGAGGCCTCTCATGAGCTCCGCCTGGAAAGGACGCGTTGGATTGGAAGTACACGTACGCCTCGCCAGTCGTTCGAAGCTATTGTGCGCTTGCCCTAATCGCTTCGAAGTGGAACCTAATATCCACATTTGCCCCGTTTGCACGGGCCAACCGGGATCGCTTCCCGCACTTGGGCGAGGCTCAGTCGAGCTCGCTTTACGGGCCGCCGTGCTGCTCGATTTTGATGTTGCACAACTCAGTCGCTTCGACCGCAAGCACTACTTCTATCCGGACTCGCCCAAGGGTTATCAAGTCACGCAGCAAAACGTACCACTTGGAAAAAACGGGGTCCTTGAAGTCGAAGTCGACGGCAAGCGACTAGAAGTCCCTCTTAGTCGTATTCACATCGAAGAGGACGCCGGACGCAGTGTGCACACCGACGAACACACACGCATCGACTTCAACCGCGCGGGAGTCCCTCTAGTGGAGATCGTGACCGAGCCCGTTCTGGAAACGGCAGACGAGGTCGGCGCATTCCTGCGGCGCTTGCGCGAAGAGCTGCGCTTTGCGGGCATCTCCGATGGTGATATGGAGAAGGGCTCGATGCGCACCGACGTCAACGTCTCGGTCCACCGCGACGCGTGCGAAAGTAGCGGCTCAGAAAGCCAAGACGGAGCACGCGTCGAGATCAAGAACTTGAACTCTATTCGAGCAGCGCAAGAATCCGTGGACTTCGAAATCGCGCGGCAGACCGAAAAATTCGAGCAGACTGAAAGCGCATCCGCCAAAATAGCTGGCGATGGCATGCAGACGCGCCGCTGGGTCGCCGCAACGGATGGCGCGCCCGCCCACACCGTACTCATGCGAACGAAAGAGGTCGCGTTGGACTATCGCTTCCTCGAGGATCCCGATTTGCTCCCGCTGGCATTGAACGCAACGGATATCGAATCCGCCCGAGCAAGCCTAGGCGAGGGCCCCATGGCCCGCCGTGATCGCTGGCGCTGCGAGTACGACTTGTCCGCCTATGATGCCGATGTGCTATCGAGGTCACCCCAGATCGCCGCGTACTTCGAAGCGACGATTGCGCCCCTCAAAGCAGCGTGTGTAACAGATCCAGGCACAGATCCGCACACTTCCAAGGCCGCTGCCAACTGGATCGCAAACGACCTGGCCGCCATCGAGGGCGGCTTCGCATTCGTCCCGCCTGGCCGCATGGCCGAGCTCGTTCTGCTTGTCGAGGCCGAGTTCGTCAGCCACAAGAGTGGGCGCACGCTTCTCGCAGCGCTCGTAGACGCTACCAAGCTGGGAAAGGCCCCCACAAGCAAACTGCGAGAGGTGGCGGCGGCTTTAAACTTGCAACTCCTACACGACCCAGAGCAGCTCGACAACTTTTGTGCTGCTGCGATCGAGGCGCGCCCCGACGCCACCCAGGCATGGCGCAAGGGTCGGCTGCAGGCTGTCGACGCACTCCTCGGCGAAGCCATGATGCGATCCCGCGGCAAGGCCGCACCGGCCAAGCTGCGGACGCGCCTTCTGGCGATGCTAGAGGCGCGCCCGGCATAACTCCATTGAACCCCAAAAAAGCTCAGAGACACGGGAGTTTCCGCACCCGATTCTGGCCTTTGGAAAGCGCGCGCGCTAACCTCCCGATACATGGCTTCTGCGACTCCTCCCCCGGCCCAATCCGCCCTGCTCTTCCCCGATGCGAATGAACCTGCGCCCCTGCCGTCTCCACCGGATATCAGTGGGCTGATCGCGAAGCTAAATCCGGAGCAGCGGCGCGCCGTTGAGAATATCAAGGGACCTCAACTAGTCCTAGCTGGCGCTGGATCGGGAAAGACGCGTGTCATCACGACACGCATCGCGCATATGGTCGCCAAGGGCATCCCGCCCGATTCGATCCTTGCGATGACTTTTACGAACAAGGCCGCGGGCGAAATGCGCGAGCGCATCGGCGAGCTCGTCGGCAAGCAGTACGCAGCGAGAATTACGGCGGGCACATTCCACTCGTTTTGCTTGGAGCTTCTTCGCAAGCACAAAAAGGCGATTGGCTTTCCAAAAGGATTTTCCCTGTGCGATACGGGCGACCAAATTTCGACGGTGAAAGGTGCGATGTCCGAGCTTCATGCGGTCGAAGTCAAAATGCGGCCCGGAGACGTCCTCTCTGGCATTTCTCTGGCGAAGAGCCGCCTAGAGACACCCCAGATCCTGCTCCAGAAAGCGGTCGACATCAAGGAGGAGTTCGTGGCTAAAGTTTGGGAGCGCTACGAGGAGCGGCTGCACCACTCGCGATTACTCGATTTCGACGACCTGCTGCTGCGGACCGTTGGCCTGCTCGACACCAACGCCGAGGTGCTCGACGAAGTGCAAGAGCGCTACCGCTACCTGCTCGTCGACGAGTATCAAGATACAAACACTCCCCAGTACGAGATCATTCGCCGCATCGCGGACAAGTACAAGAACCTGTGCGTCGTTGGTGATGACGATCAGTCGATCTACGGCTGGCGAGGCGCTGACATCAAGAACATCCTCGGCTTCAGCAGCGCTTTTCCGGGTTGCAAAACGATCAAGCTCGAGACTAATTATCGCTCCACGGAAGCGATCCTCAACGCGGCCAACCGGGTGATCGAGAACAACCTCGAACGGCACGAGAAAACGCTGCGCGCTCATAGGAAAGGTGGTGCCGCCCTCAAGCTGTTTCGCCTTGCCGACGAAAACGAAGAGGCACAGTTTGTCGTCCGTGACATCATCACAAAAACGCAGACGCCCGAGTGGCGCCTCTCCGACTTTGCGATTCTTTTCCGCACTGCGATTCAGCCCAAGTCAGTCGAGGTCGAACTGCGCGCGCAAAATATCCCCTATAAACTTGTCGGCGGCCAGAGCTTCTTCGACAAGAAAGAGGTGCGCGACGTGCTTGCGTACCTGCGTTTACTCGTGAATCCCTCCGACGAGCTCAGCTTGATGCGCATCATCAACTCGCCGCCCCGCGGCGTCGGTCGCACAAGTTTGAACCGCGTGATCAAGTTCGCGAACGACCATCACATCAGCGTGCCTGACGCATTCGACCGCTCCTCGGAAATCGAAGGGCTCGGGCCCGCCGTGATCAACGCCGTCTCCGAACTGCGCCGCCTGCTCGCGACACTCTCGGGGATGCGCTACTCGCTCACCATTCCAGAGCTGATTGATCGTTTGGTAGATGGCGTCAACTACAAAGCTGAACTTCAGCGCTCCTATCCCGACCCGATTCCCCGCGAGCGTCGCGCCCGCAGCATCGACGATATTAAAAGCTGGGCCGAGGCGCACACTCAACGCCGCAATAAGCCAACCTTGGGCACCTTTCTGAGCGACCTGGCGCTCAATGCGGGCGAAGCTCCCGATCGCAAAGAGGAGGAGCAGCACGTCGACCAAGTCATCCTTATGACCTTACACGCCGCCAAGGGACTAGAGTTCCCCGCGGTATACATGATCGGATTGGAAGAGGGTCTACTTCCCCACGGCCGCTCGGCGAGAGAGGGCAATATCGAAGAGGAGCGGCGCCTGATGTATGTCGGTATCACGCGCGCCAAGTTAGAGCTCATCCTGAGCCACACCCGCGAGCGCAACAAGTTCGGCACGCGCGTCAAGTCAATGCCGTCGCGATTCATCTATGAGCTCAAGGGCTGTGCGCCCCCCGAGGATTGGATACCCGCCGGACTCGAGCCCGATGAGAAGAAGGCGATGCAGAAAAAGGCGAAGAAGAACGCAAATGCCAAGAGTCCCACGACCAAGAAGTGGAACTCGGCTCCCTACTAGCGCGACAATACCGCGTACGGGTAATCCACAAACGCGCGCACCTCTTCATTCGTGAATAGAGACCTTTGGTAGTCTATCTAGGCTCCACCCGAGTTGCGTTGAAGGCTGGGCAGCACCCTCTTGGTAAGCCGTCTTTACGGCCTCTCTCGCAGTATCCCAAGGCAATTCGTGCCGGGACATATCGTCCTGGAAGCAGGGCGCAGCCGGGCTAACTGTCGTTCCCTCCGCGGGATTCGCACCTTCGAAACCTCATTCACAATCTTGATACTCCAGTGACTCCCGCGTGTGATTGCTAATCCGATACCCTCTCCTTTCAGATTGTCCAAGGTCCGCCAATGGCTTGCAGCGAAAATCGGAAGGAGAGCGCCACTCACCACAACGAAGCACAGATGCCACGATGAAAAAATCCATTCTCACCCCTCTCCTTTTACTGGCGAGCGTTGGAGCGCTAACGGCCGCCAGCCTACAAGGCGACTCTAGACCCACATCGCAGCCCACGGGCCACGCGAGCGGTCACATCACGCTCGCGGACAAGTCCGATTGGAAGGGCCCCACCGAAGGCATGAAGAGTGCCATCTTTGCGGGTGGCTGCTTCTGGTGTATCGAGAGTGTTTTTGAGACGGTCCCCGGGGTTGTGGAGGTCGTCTCTGGCTACACCGATGGCCCCGTTAAGAACCCCACCTACAAAGCGGTCAGCACCGGCAGCACAGGTCACACCGAGGCCGTCGAGGTCTTCTACTGGCCCGAAGTCGTTTCCTACGGGACGCTCGTCGAGTTCTTCTGGCGTCAATACGACCCGACCGACGCGGGCGGCTCTTTCTTTGATCGCGGTACACAGTATCGCAGCGGTATCTACGTCGGGGATGCGATAGAGCGCAAGATCGCCGAGGCCTCCAAGGCTGCTCTTGGTTTGAGCGAGATCTTCTCGAAGCCGATCGTCACGCCCATCTCTCCCCGAGTGACCTTCTACGATGCCGAGCCGTATCACCAGGACTACTACCTTAAGAAACCCGACCACTACTCCAAGTACCGCAAGGGCTCCGGTCGCGACAAGTTCTGCGACAAGTCCTGGGGCGACCAGCGGAAGATGGACTTCGGTCCGTTGCTTGTATCCGAGAGGGCCCGCTTCATCCTGCCCTCCGAAGAAGAGCTTAGGAAGAGCCTCTCCTCACTCGCCTACAAGGTGACCCAAGAGGATGGAACCGAGCGCGCCTTTCAGAACGAGTTCTGGGACAACAAGCAGGATGGTATCTACGTGGATGTCGTCAGCGGTGCCCCCCTCTTTAGCTCCCAGCACAAGTTCGAGTCGGGCACAGGCTGGCCTTCCTTCTGGGAGCCTTTAATTGACTCCAATATTGCCAAGGATGTGGACCACAAGCTGGGCTATCCCCGTGATGAAGTGCGCTCGTATCACGCCAACAGCCACCTAGGCCATGTCTTCCGGGACGGCCCTGAGCCCACGAAATTGCGCTACTGCATCAACTCTGCATCCCTTCGCTTCATTCCCACCGAGGATCTAGTCGAGCGCGGATACGGCCGCTTCGCCGACGCCTTCGGTGCGCTCAAAGGGAAGTAGCGCCCGATAATCCCTAGGGGTTGGACTCCTTTCATTCCGATCGGGGCTGCGGCCCAAAAGAAGGCGGTGCGGTGGCTTCCAAGGGCAGGTAACATGGTGACGTGACGCCACCCGACACCAGCCCGAGACCAACCGCCCTTGGACTTCCCCGCATTCTCGGTGTGTCGGGTTCGACTCCCGATGGAGTTACGGATGGCGTCCCAGGTTTTTCAGAGGACGAGCACGAGGCGAAGTTCGCATTCGATGAACGCCTCTTGCCCCGGGTGCTCGGGACCCTCCGGGCGCGCTGCCAGCCCGACGGTAAGTACGCCCAGGGGATAGTCCGCAGCATCTACTTCGATACGCATCGTTGGCTGGCGGTTGATGAGAAGCTAAACAGTGACTTCCTGAAGACCAAGGTCCGGCTGCGGCACTACGGTGCCTCGCGGGGAGGAGCGCCCGTGGGCAACGCCTTCCTAGAGGCTAAGTTCAAGCTAGGCTCCTGCCGCCGGAAGCTTCGAGTAAAGACGGACTGGCCAGCGAGCAAGGTCCAACAACTCGCTCTTAGTGGTCCGGAACTCAGGCGTATCCCCGAGCTGTTCCTGGATGGCGCATGTGGCTTCGTCGGCTCACTCCCCGGCCCCCTCTTACCCGTCTTTGAGGTTGCCTACCATCGACAACGGTTCGTGGAGCCACGCTCTGGCGCACGCCTGAGTCTCGACTCCCAAATTCACGTGTCCCGGGTCAACCTCTCCCGGCTACCCGCTCCCCGCAAGCTCCCCCTCGGCCGCGCAGTGCTCGAGGTCAAGGGCAATCACCAAGCCCTCCCCGCCTCGCTAGCCGACCTCAACGCGCTAGGCTGCAAGCGCGAGGCTTTCTCCAAGTTCGGCGTCTGCTACACCTGGCTTCGCAACGCCACCCAATAGCCCGCGCTCTCCCACCTCGACAATGATTGATTTCTTCAAACAGCTCACCGAGTTCAGATCCATTGGTATGGAGGAGGTGGGCCTGCCCATGCTCCTCGTGGCCATGGCCTTCTCCCTAGGTACGTCCTTCTTCATCTCGTACCTCTACGTGGTGTTCTTCCGAAGCCGAACCACCGGTAGTCAGATCCACCGCGCCTTCCCCTTGCTTGGTGTCGCGATCACTGGCGTGTTCATCACAATCCAGTTCTCCTTGCCCCTCTCACTGGGATTGCTCGGCGCACTCTCCATCGTGCGCTTCCGAACGCCGATCAAGGAACCCGAGGAGATCTCATTTGTGATGATCGTCGTGGCGACGTCACTCTGCTGCGCGACCTTTAACATTGCCTTCCTTGCCGTCATCCAAGCTTCGGCGGTCCTTGCCCTGCTTGTCATGAGGCGCATCTATGGCCTGCGCATTGGCGCATCGGGCCACGGTCTGTTGGTCGTCTCCATGGGGAGCGACTCCTATGGCCAGGCGGGGAAGCCCGTTCTCCAGTACCTCACGAAGACGCTCACGGGCGGCGCCCTCGACAGCATTACCGAGGGCCCCGAGGGGGCATCCATCTCCTTCCACTTCGTGTCTGTCGTGCCCGAGGAGACCCAAGCCATCGTCACAGCTCTCAAGCAGATCGCCGGGGATGCGGCCACAAACTTCTACTTCGATCGCAACGGGTCCTAAGGCCTTGGCACCGTCCCCGAAGATCGTCATCCCCGTCGTCGTGGGCTGTCTATTAGCCGCGGGCTTGTGGATCGAGAAGGCTGAGCTCTTCGCCTCGGCCCGGCAAGCCATGCGCGGCGATTCAGTACCAAGCAAAGCCTTGGAGACGGGTCCGCTGGCGAAAGTCCTACGGACCAACGGCATGTTCCGAGCGGCTGTGGATGAGGGGGGCAGCTTTGTCTATCGCTTGCATGGCGCGAGCCTCCCCCTCGCCGACAGCACCGAGGCAGCCCTTCCCGCCCTCCACAAGTCCTGGGCCCTGATCTCGGTGACGGTCCACAAAGAGGACCTCTTCGATCCCGAGTTCGGCATCTTCGCGAACTATGAGCAGCGCTGGGAGGTTCCCGCCCAGGCCTCCTACTTCGAAGGCACAGAGCTCCTAGCCCAGGTCGATTGCGGTTTGCGCCTGCACGGAAACTCCACTCGGCGTCCTGAAGTCCGGGAGAAGTACGGAGCTAGCGCCAGACTCTATACGAGGCAGACCTATGGCGGCGGCTCCCTTCCCCTAGATCTCATCTTCGACGGCGACTTCGGCTCCGACGCCCGCCTCATCGTGCGTGGTGAGTCCGCGCTCAGCTCTGCCCTGTCCTTCGATATCGTTCGCAGGATCGGCGCCAACGCACCAAACATGCGGCCGGCCCTCTATGTCCTGAACGGAGAGCTCCAGGGAATGTTCTCCCTGAGCGAGCACCTGACCAAGGACATGTGGAGTGGACGCCTTGGCCATGGAGACTTCACCTTCTATCGTTACCGGGGCAGTAGCACGCAGCACGATACAGACAACTACGCGGACCTTCACGCATGGGTGGAGGGCCTCCAACCCGGCGACGTCACCATGGCGCGAATCGCTGAGAACGTCGACATGGAGTCCTACATCCAGCACATGTTTCCATTCCTTTGGTGCGGGACAGATGACTGGGCCCAGGGCGCCGCGTATCTAGATCGGGGTCAGCGCTTGCAGCTCTGGCGCTGGGTGAACTGGGACATGGATCGCAGCTTTCGCTACAGCTTTGAACATGATCCAGGGAACACCGAGATCTGGAAGAAGATGTGTTTCGACCTCGTACTCGCAGACCTCTCCCAGGATCCAGAGACTCCTGATGAGATAAAAGAGGCGAACCGGGTCCAGCGAGAGGACGTGCGCAGTCTCATTTTTACTGGACTGCTCCGTGATGACCCCAAGTTCCAGCGGACCTTCGCCGAGCGAGCTGTGGGCTTCATGAACCATGAGCTCAACAAGACCTTCCTGGGCGAGCGCTACCAGTGGTACCGCAAGTTCAGAGGCGAGCCCGGTATCTCACCCCAGGCGCTGGACAACACGGGCCGATTCCTGCGCGAGCGCAGCAGCTTCTTCCGGCAGGACATGGCGCGAGTGTTTGGCCTGGACCCGAGCTTCCCCGTAGAGGTGACCGGACCACCGCAGCAAACGGGATTAGCCCTCGTCATTGACGGGCGCTTGGAGTCTTTGCCCTACACGGGCAACTACTTCGCAGGCCAAACCATCACCCTAGATGTGCCGAAGTCTACAGAGATACCAGAATCCACCGCGATCCAAGCTTGGCGCGTAGGCGACACTCCCATGAAGGGCTCGAGCCTAGCGCTTGACCTAGAAGGCCCCCTGGAAATCCAGATCCTCTAACCTACCAAGGCAAAACGCCCGCACCTCGCTGGGCGAGATACGGGCGCTTGCTAGAGATGCCGTCAGCCTATTCCCACTCGATTGTCGCGGGCGGTTTCGAGCTGATATCCAACACCACGCGATTGATTCCACGAACCTCGTTGATGATGCGGTTCGAGATCCGTTGCAACAATTCCTGTGGCAGATATGCCCAGTCGGCTGTCATCGCATCTTCGCTTGAGACGACGCGTAAGCAGCACGTGTTCTCGTAGGTGCGCTGGTCGCCCATCACACCAACGGACTTCGTCGGAAGCAGCACGCCGAAGTACTGCCAAAGGTCGACGTGCTCGCCGGCCTTCTCGATCTCGGAGGTGATGATGTGGTCGGCGCGGCGAAGCAGGTCGCACTTCTCCTCGGTGATGTCACCAAGGATACGAACGGCAAGGCCAGGGCCGGGGAAGGGCTGGCGATCGACAACTTCCGAGGCGAGCCCCAAGTGCCGACCGATTTCGCGCACTTCATCCTTGAAGAGCTCGCGAAGCGGCTCAACTAGCTCCATGTCCATGTCTTCGGGCAGGCCACCCACGTTGTGGTGCGACTTGATCACGTGGGTTGCCCCACCATGAGCCGGAATCGATTCGATCACGTCTGGATACAAGGTGCCTTGGCCCAAGAACTTGGCGTTTGAAAAGCGGGCGGCTTCGCGACGGAAAATGTCGATGAACACCTTGCCGATGATCTTGCGCTTGGCCTCGGGATCGGATTCGCCCGCTAGCGCATCCAAAAACTCAGCGCGCGCATCCACCACGGTTAGGTCCATATGGAAGTGCCCCCCGAAGAGCTCCTCAACTGCTTGACGCTCGCCGTGGCGTAACAGGCCGTTGTCGACAAACACACAGTGCAGGCGATCCTCCACGGCCTTTTGCAGGATCACCGCAGCGACACTAGAGTCGACGCCGCCCGAAAGGCCAAGCACGATCTCGCCGTTGTCGCCGACAAGCGCGTGTACTTTTTCGATCTCGCGCTCGACAATCGAACCGGGCCGCCAATCGGCGGGTGCATCGCACACGCGAATCAGGAAGTTCTCGATGATCTCGCGGCCACGAACGCTGTGGGTGACTTCAGGGTGAAACTGCAAGCCAAAGAAACCGCGCGACTCGTCGCCGACCACCGCGAAAGGGCACGTCTCGGTCGACGCATAGATCTCGAACCCCTCGGGAATCGCCGCGACCTGGTCGCCGTGGCTCATCCAAACAACCGTGTGCCCATCAATCGAATCCAATACACCTGTCGGCTTGTCCACACGAATCGATGCGCGCCCGAACTCACGGGCGTCGGCCGCATCGACCTTCCCTCCAAGGTGCTGGCACATCCACTGCATGCCGTAGCAGATACCGAGAACGGGAACGCCAAGCTCGAGGATCTCGTCGGGAATCTCGGGGGCGTTGTCGCCATAAACTGAAGCCGGCCCACCCGAAAGGATGACACCGCAAAGGTTCATCGCCTCGGCGCGCTCCATCACAAGGTGCGGCGGCGCAATTTCGCACCAAACACGCGCCTCGCGAACACGCCGCGCGATCAGCTGTGCGTACTGCGTCCCGAGGTCAACGATCAGGACACCGCGGGGGGTGTCGGTCTCATTTATGGCGGTCATAGCGTCTGCTTCCTTCGTACTGGAAGTGCTCATTCGTGGTTGTAGTTCGGCGCTTCTTTGGTGATCTGAACATCGTGCGGGTGGCTCTCTTTCATACCGGCTGCCGTCACGCGCACAAAACGGTGGTTCTTCCAAAATTCGGGGATCGTTTGCGAACCGGAGTAGCCCATTCCACTGCGGATGCCACCGACAAGCTGATAGATAACGGTCGAGACCGGGCCCTTGTACGGGACCATTCCCTCGATACCTTCGGGTACCAGCTTCTGCTTCTCTTTGACGTCGCCCTGTCGATAGCGCTCTTTGCCGCCATCGACCATTGCGCCCAAGCTACCCATTCCGCGGACGGCCTTGAACGTCCGGCCGCGATACAAGATTTGTTCCGAAGGGCTCTCGTCTGTCCCCGCCAGCAAGCTGCCGGCCATCACGCAAGACGCGCCGGCCGCAAGCGCCTTCGCCATATCGCCTGAATAGCGCAAGCCTCCGTCTGCGATTACGGGAACGTCGCTGCCCGCGATTGCCTTGCAGACGTCAACGATTGCTGTCAGTTGTGGGACACCCACACCCGCGACGATACGCGTAGTGCAGATTGAACCCGGGCCGATTCCGACCTTCACGGCATCGGCGCCAGCCTCGACCAATGCGATCGCTGCCTCGGCCGTTGCGATGTTGCCCGCAACGATGTCGACTTCACTGTGAGTTGCTTTGAGCTTGCGTACCGTATCGATCACATTGTCGCTGTGACCGTGCGCCGTATCGACAACGAGCACGTCTACTCCAGCGCCAACCAAGCCGGCCGCGCGCTCGTAATCGTGAACGCCAATGCCTGCGCCAACGCGCAAGCGACCGCGATCGTCTGTCGCCGAGTTCGGGAAGGCGTCGAGCATGTCTAGGTCCTTCATCGTGATGAGTCCGGCCAACTTACCGCAACCATTCTCACTCGGCTCTACGATCAGCAGCTTCTCGATCTTGTTCCGGTAGAGCAAGTTGCGCGCCTCCTCCAAAGACGTGCCGGGAGGTGCATAGATCAACCCCTCGCTGGTCATCATCTCGGAAACCGGTGTGGCCGCAGCAGTCTCGAAGCGGCAGTCACGGTTGGTAAGGATGCCCACCACGCAGCGCTTGTCGTCAACGATCGGCAACCCCGAGATGTTGTGCTTCTTCATCAGGCCGCGCGCCTCTCCCATCGTCGCCGTCGGCGGTAGGGTCACGGGATCCAAAATGATGCCGTTGGCAGAGCGCTTGACCTTGTCAACTTCAGCAATCTGCCCTTCAATGGAGAAGTTGCGATGGATGACGCCAATGCCACCCTCGCGAGCGATCGCGACGGCCAAGCGCCACTCGGTTACGGTATCCATCGCTGCGGAAGCGATTGGTGCGTTCAAGGGCACGCGCCGCGAAAAGCGCGAGGAGACGTCGACCTCGGTCGGAATCAGATCCGAGTGCCTGGGAACAAGCAGGACGTCATCGAAGGTAAACCCTTCGGGAATGTTGAGCGTCATGGCGGTGGTTGGGGGGGATGAGGGCGCGCCTCGGCCTTGTCCGGAGTCTCTTCCACATAAACAAGGGTGCCCACCAGTGCCGGCGAGGATCCGCTTGAGTCTGGAGCGGAGTAGATGAAGGCAACGAGTCTAAAAAGGTCCGGACCAGACTCCAAGTCTTGTGATCTGAATGCGCTCTACTTCTTGCCCCAAGGCGACAGTTAGGGTCCATTTTGGCAAGTATAGCCCCCGTCTGACCTCCTGCTCCTTCCCCTTGTCTACGAAAAATGGGCCCGAGACGGCACCGGAGTGTCGAAACGGACCCAAGAGAGGAGGAGACTTTTCCTGTCGACCCAAAGGGGGAATACGTTGAGGGAAATCTCGGATTCACGTGCCACATTCTCGAATCTTCCGCAAATGGTCTAGCGCCCAATCCAATGTGCGACAAGGAGGGCTTGCACGCAATTATTGCAAGATCGTTGAGCGAAGCTACGCGCAGCGTCGATGCAAGGATTCCTATGCGTGGTATACATATGAGAGGCACTGCGCACTATGCTCCTCGACTCCGCACCCCCCCTCAAAGCAGCACAAGTGTCCTTCGAAATGGCCAACCCAAGCTCACAGCCTCCTCTCCGTGTCGCCGTCGTTGGCGCCGGATTTATCGCGGACTTCCACCTCGAAGTCCTAAACAGCACCCCCGGAGTCGAGCTTGTCGCTGTCTGCGACGCTGTTTTAGGGAAAGCCCAGGCAAAAGCAAAGCAGTTTGACATCCCCCACGCCGTCGCCTCCATCGCCGAACTGAAAGAGCTCGATGTACGGATGGCTAGCCTATTACTGCCACCGCCGCTGCACGCGACCCTAATTCGCGAGACGCTCGAGGCTGGCATCGGTGTCATGGTCGAAAAGCCCATGGTCCTAAATAGTAAAGATGCCCGTGAGCTGGGAGCTCTTGCCGACGAGAAGGGCCTAACCCTTGCAGTCAACCACAACGCCGTCACGCACCCGAGCTTCGCGAACTTGATGCAGCGCATCAATGCGGGCCAGATCGGCCGCGTCGAGCACGTTCGCGTCACCCTCAGCGTTCCGCTTCGCCAGTTAGATGCCGGCGACTTCTCGCACTGGATGTTCCGCACGCCTGCGAACATCGTCTTCGAGCAAGGACCACACCCTTGCGCCCAAGTACACGCACTCGTTGGCGCTGTAAAATCCGCGACGACGACGGTGCTCAAAAGCCGTGAGCTTCACCCCGGCCAGAAATTCAACAATCGTTGGCTAGTGGCCGCCGAAGCAGAGCGCGGAACCGTCGAGATGTACTTCGCATTCGGCGAGGATTTCACGCGCTCGACAGTCGAGGTCATCGGTACCGATGGCAGCATCGAAGCCGACTTGTTTCACGATCACATCGCGGCCGAGTGCAAGACAAAGTACCTCGACTTTTGGAACAGCTATCTAGCTGGCTCCCGGCGTGGTAAACAGCTCAAGAGAAGCGCAACCAAAGTCCTCAAGGACTACCTCAAGTTCACGATCGGAATAGGGCCGCGCGAAGATGCCTTCTTCGCCGGAATGCGCGACTCAATTCGAGGAACGTACCAGGCGATCGCAGATGGGAGAGCTCCCCTTGCAACTGCCGAAGATGGCGCGCAAGTCCTCGAGTGGTGCGAGGCCATCACAAAGAACATCTCGAACGAATCAGGTGCGGCCGAAGTCAAGCTGACCGAAGCGCCAGCGCGCCCTGGCGAAGTCGTCCTGCTTGGCGGCACGGGCTTCATCGGAAAGCGCGTGATCGAGAAGCTTCTGGCCCGAGAGATCCCGGTCACGCTGATCGTTCGCCGCACGCATTCGATGCCCGCGATCGTTGTCGATAACGCTGCCAATGGAAAAATAAGGCTCGTTCACGGGACTCTAGAAAATGGCGCGTCTATGCGAGCAGCACTCGAAGGCGCGCGCGCTGTCGTGCAACTCGCGACCGGTGGCGGCGACAGTTGGGAAGCGGTACAGACCGCGATGATCGGCGGTAGCGTCGGCCTGGCGCAAGCTGCCATAGACGCCGGTGCCGAACGCTATGTCTACATCTCGAGCGTCGCCTCCCTGTACTGCGGACTGGACTGCGGAGAGCGTGAGATCCCCGACTCCATGTCCACCGATCCACTTCCACTTGAACGCCCGCTGTACGCGCGTGGAAAAGCCGCAACAGAAGACGCGCTGCTCTCCATGCACCAGGACAAAGGCCTGCCGCTCGTCATCCTACGACCGGGCGTTGTACTCGGTGAGGGGACGCCGATGCAGCACTCCGGTCTTGGCCTTTGGGCACGTGACAACCATTGCGTTGGCTGGGGCATCGGCTCCACGCCGCTTCCCTTGGTTTGGGTCGATGACGTCGCCGATGCGATCGTTGATTCGGCCCTCTTCAATGGCGACGCCCTCCACGGCCTAACCATGAATCTCTGCGCACGCATAGATCTCAATGCGCAGCAGGTTGTCGAGGAGCTTCGTAAAGCGACCGGCCGCGATCTGCACTTCCACGCGCGATCGCTATCGATGAGCCAAGCGATGGAGATCGGAAAGTGGATCGTCAAACGCATTGGTGGCCGCAAAGTTGCGTTCCCGTCCTATCGCGATTTGAAGTCGCGCGGCTTGGCCGTCCCCTTCGCCTGCGATGGCGCTCGCAAGCACCTCGAGTGGAAACCGGTGGAAGAGCGCGAGGACTTCTTGAACAAGGCCATTCGCATCTACGGCGCATAGCTAGCCACAGGCGGTTGTCAAAGCGTACAGTTCTCGCAGCATGACAAGCGACAGCTCACCCATCCGGCACGTTCTCCACGTCTTTGCGACCTTCGCTCCGGCGGGGCCGCAGACGCGCACGGCGAACCTGCTCCAGGCTCTAGGAGCCACTTGGCGGCACACGATTGTGGCAATGGATAACCGCACGAGTGCGGCCGAGCTGCTCTCTGGAGAGCTTGACATCACCCTAAGGGATGCTCCGACCGAGTCCGGCTTCTTCAAGACCCTTCGAAGCCTGCGCAGGTTGATAGAAGAAACCGCTCCTGACTTGATCTGCACCTACAACTGGGGCTCGATCGAAACTGTGATGGCGGTCCGAACCCTAACGGGTATTCCGCTAATCCACCACGAAGACGGCTTTGGTCCGGAAGAGGCGGCTGGGTTTAAACGGCGGCGAGTATGGATGCGACGCTACTTGCTGAAGCGAGTCCCCGCTCTCGTCGTCCCCTCCCACAACCTTGGCGGGATCGCCCGCGAGCTTTGGAAGGTTCCCGAACGCCAGCTGCACATCGTGCCGAATGGCGTGCATCTCGACCGTTTCGGTCCCAAGGGCGACGACTTACGTGCCGAGTTTGGTATCGATGCGGACGCCCTTGTCGTTGGTTCGGTCGGCCACCTGCGCCCCGAGAAAAACTTTGCCCGCCTGATTCACGCGACCGCCCAAGCGGCGCCACGGCTCGAATTCCCCCTGCACCTCGTCCTAGTCGGCGACGGTGTGGAACGCGACGCCCTTGTAGAGCTCACACAGACCCTTGGCATAGGTCCAAGGGTCCACTTTGCGGGGCACCGCGAGGACACCGCGCCCGCCTATCGAACGTTTGACATCTTTGGCCTGTCCTCCGACACCGAGCAAATGCCGATCAGCTTGGTCGAGGCCATGGCCACCGGCGTCGCACCCGCGACGACGGACGTTGGTGACATTAGACTGATGGTTCCCGACGAGTGCGTGGAAAATCTCGTCTCATTAGAAGCCTGCCCCGGCGCCTTAGCCGACCAACTCGTGGCCCTTGCAGGGAACTCTGCGGTTCGCCTGCGCAAGGGGGAGGCCGCTCGAATCAAGGCTAATGCCGAGTACAGCTTCGAAACGATGCTCGGCATTTACAAAGGTCTTTACGAGTCCCTGATCTTCTAAACGGACTTGCTGGAAAACTGAGGCTCTGGACCCAAAGATGCGGGCCAACTTAAGCGCCACAAGCGCTAGAATCTTGCCCCCAAAATCGTTTCACAGCTTTGGCCACCCAGGCCCACTTTCCTTATGGATCCCGACACTCACGCCGACCAACGCGCCACTCTTCTCGAGTCCATCACCCAGCGAGCTTTCGCCCAGATGTGCGCCATGATTTGGCAGGCCAATAATCGCAAGGACAAGCAACCGGGCGATCCGAAAGTTGGCGGTCACCCCGCTTCGTGCGCAAGCTCCCTGCACATCTTGGGTGCACTTCACCTCGCCGCGCGCGAGCCCCACGACTTCATCTGTTGCAAGCCTCACGCCGCGCCGATGGATCACGCGTTTTCGCATCTGCTTGGACTCTTCCTCCATCCCGATGGGAAACCCTTTAGCGATGACGAGGCGAAGGGCTGCATGACGCGCCTTCGCAAGTATCCCGACGAGCCTGGCCAACCGGTCTTCCAGAGCTATCACGCCGATGCGGACCCCGACTCGTTCCACTTCTTGCCGTCGGGCTCCGTTGGTATTCCTCCCGTCGCCTCGGTTTACCTAGCGCTCGCCCATCGCTACGGACGCGACCACGGTCACGACCTCTCCGAGCGTGCGCAGTATTGGAGCTTGATCGGTGACTCGGAATTCCGCGAGGGCTCCCTCCTCGAAGCTATGCCCGATGTCGCCGAACGCAAGCTGGGCAACGTGACTTGGATCATTGACTACAACCGTCAGAACCTGGACGGCACACGCATCCCAAATACGAAGAGTCACGAGACGCGCGACTGCGATCGCATCGAGGCAATGTCACGCGCCAACGATTGGGACGTCGTGCAGATTCGCCACGGAAGCTACCGACTAGGGCTCTTTGATGGCACCGGTGGGAGTTCGTTGCAACACTGGATCGAGCACGTTCTGCCCGACTACGACTATCAGCTACTTCTGTTCGGGCGCAATGCAAGCGCCGTTCGCGAAGCTGCGCGCCGCGACCATGCCGGCGCCGCGAAGATTTTGGACGACCTGACAGACGAGCAGGTCCTTCGCTTTATGGGCGACGTTGGCGGTCACGATATTCTTGCGATCGCCAAAGCGATGCAGGAGTCACGCCTGAACCAGAGCACACCTACGATGCTCATTGTTCACACGGTCAAGGGATTCGGGATGGAGTGCTATGCCGACCCCTCAAACCACTCGGCGCTGCCGTCGAAAAAAGAGCTCACTTCAATTTTGGAGGAGCGTGGACTCAGCTTCGAAGCGCCGTTCGAGCTGTTTGACGAGGCCACCGACGAGGCTGCCTACCTGCGCGCCCGCGGCGAAGAGCAGAGGAATGGAGAGCGCGCCGTTCGCGAACTTGCCCTCAATAATAAAGCAGAGATGCGCGCACAGTACGATGCTCAAGGCGGCGTTCCCGACAGCTTGGATATCGATCTGTCGCTTTTCCCAACCGTGCACACGCAGTGGATGTGGGGACAGATCGCATCCAAGTTGATACGCATCGGAACGACCGAACAGGGAGGCCCAAAAATGCCCGGCGCTGACCGCGGGCTGACCGAGGACGAGCGCCGCTGGAAGATCGCGGCCGAGATGGTCGTCACGATGTCACCTGACGTTGGTACAAGCACGAACCTCGCACCCGGTATGGATAGCCGCATCTACGGACCGGACCATTGCGAAGGCGATGATTGCCCCCCCGCCGGCACCGGCCGCTCGTTTGACGCGCGGCACCCGGAGATGTTCACCAGCCAAGACGCCTGGACGCGACACATTCGCTTCGAGATCGCGGAAGCTAATGCGATGAGCGCAGTCGGCTCATTCGGCAAGATGGGAGTGTACTCGGGGACGCCTTTCTTCCCGATCATGACGGTCTATGATTTCTTCATCAAGCGCGCCCTCGACCAGCTTTACTACAACCTGTATTGGGGCGCCGAGTTTGTAATCTTAGGGACGCCAGCCGGCGTGACGCTCTCTTCAGAAGGTGCGCAGCACAGTTGGAAGAGTGACATTCAGATTCCGAACTTGGTCACCTGGGAACCCTTCTTCGCATGCGAGCTCGACTGGATCATTTGCGATGCCATTCAACGCCACATGACGGGTGAGAACGAGGGCCGCAAAGGCGTCCTCATCCGAGGCGTCACACGCGGCATTCGCCAAGCGACTTTGATGAGCAACCTGCGCAAGGCAGCCTCATCCAAAGCCGACCTGCCCATTGGCGCAAAACTCAAATCCAAAGGCGACGACGGCGAGGGTATCGACGAGTCCACGCTTGCACCGCTCGCCGACACCGACCTAAAAGCGCGTTTGCGCTTGCAAGTCCTCAGCGGCGCCTACTACCTGCTCGACTGGCGCGGATACGAAGGCTACGAACCAGGCGACAATGTCGTGCATCTATTCGCTCTCGGGTCCTTGGTAACCGAAGCCCTCGAGGCTTCCGAACGCCTGCTAAAGATCGGTATTTATGCCAACGTCATCGTGATAACCAGCCAAGACTTGCTGCTTGGCATCCAGGGAGAAGCGGACGACTACAAGCACCTGACCGAGGCGCTCGGAATCAACGGCGACTTGCACGCGGTCCCTTTGAGGGGCGCGGCTTCCCCCGAAATGGTCTCACTGGCTGCTCGCCGTATCCCGATTGTTGCCGTGTGCGATGGCGAGGCCGGCCTGGTCGACAACATCGGTTCTATTGTTGGCGTCAAGCAGCGCACTCTCGCGGTGCGCAAGTTTTCCAAGTGCGGTCGACCGAGCGACGTTTTTGCCCTGCAAAACATCGACGCTGCGGCGATTGTCGAGGCCGCAGGCCAAGCCCTCTCCGAAACCGCGCTAGAAAATCTACAACTTTCCCAGTCTCTACTTGCCCAGCATGCGGGACTCGCTGCAGCTCCAAAGCAAGACTGGCGCGAGCTCTGGCAAAGCTAGGCCCTCCAGATGCCCCATGACCTCCCCAAGTTTGAGCCTTTTCGGGTCACCAAAACCGAGCGAGTCTACGACTCACCTTGGTGTGCGCTCGATCGAGATGAGATCGAGTTGCCAGGTGGTGAACTTGGGGAGTACCACATCTTCCGCATCCCCGATGCGGTCGCGATTGTCCCCGTGACATCGCAAGGCGAGCTGCTCATGATTTGGCAGCACCGTCACCCCCACGGCAAAACTCATTGGGAGATTCCCGCGGGCCGAACCGACCCCAACGAGTCCATGTTAGAAGCTGCGGCGCGGGAGCTGGAAGAGGAGACGGGCCATCGCGCAGGTCGCCTAATCCCGTTGGCAAACTTTTATCCTGTCAATGGCATCAGCGACCACCAGGCGCACATTTTTTTAGCGCTGGACTGCGAGCCAGTAGGCGAATTGAACTTGGACAAATCCGAGCGCCTAGTTACGCGCAAACGCGATGTGAGCGAAGTCAAGTCCGCACTGGCAAACGGCGAATTCGAGGACGGTTTCACGGCCCTAGCCCTGTTCTACGCGTTTGCCAGCAACGAGTTCCCCACTAGCTAGGCTGGCCCAACTTTAGGGTCTCGAGCGTCGCTCGCTTGCCCTCTTCAATCAGGGCCTCACTCAGGTGAAAGTCGAATAGGCCGACGCCCTCTAGGTTGGGCTCAATCAAGAGCGCGGGCGGGGTTGCTTGGAACTGAGAGCGCGCCAAGTGATGCTGTAAAAGCAGGAGGGAGTTGTAGAGCGAATCAATCATGCCGGGGCTACGGTTTTTGTCCCGCGTGCGGAACATTCCGCGCCACTTCAATATCGCCCAGCGGCTCTCCGCCTCGCTCGCAGCGCTTTTGGAGTTCTTGTCCGTTCGTGATTCGAGCATGCTACCTAGAAAATCGCGCGCGGCCAGGGGCACGCGTTCGTCGGTGAGGAACGCGTCCATTCGCGAGCGCTTATTCTTCCCGTTGCGTTTGCGAAGAACGCGTGGCTGTTCGAATCCACGGTTCACGTTGACGGCAACGATCGGCAGGTCGCCGAGGTCACCGGCCGCGCCTACGGGAACGGGGCTCGCAACTCCACCGTCCACAAGCCAACGTTCTTTGCCATCGATCACCAACCCCTTTGGAGAAAACAGGCCAGGGATCCCGAAACTCGCACGAATAGCCTCCACGAGAGCTCCGTCCGCAAGGCGCAACTCGTCGCCGTCCGCAAGATCGACAGCGACGGCGACGAAAGGCAACTCCAAATCGGAAATCTCGCATTCACCAACGAATCCGCAGAGCAGCTCCTCCAGGCGGGCTCCGGCGAATAGCCCGGCGCGCGGAAGAATAGGGTCGAGAAAGCGAAACACCCCGCGCCGATCGAGCGTTTGGATGAAGTCGCCAAATGGGTCCAATTTGCCAGCGCAATACATGCCCCCGATTACGGCACCGATACTAGTGCCCGCAACGCCCCGGATATTATAGCCAGCCTCTTCAAGAGTCCTTATGACGCCGATGTGCGCGACGCCGCGAGCGGCACCTCCACCGAGTGCAAGTAGGATGTCATCGCCGGGTTGAATCATGTCACTGGAGTAGTTGTAGCTAGTAGGTTCCTTGTTTGGCGCGATCGTACAGTCTGAACTCTGGACCCGGTCGTTCGACTTTCCAAATCGTACTAAGGGCAAAGTCGAGCTCGGTTGGCAGCCGCGCCTCGTACTTCAAAAAATAAGGATCGATCGTCATTGGGCGCAAGTCACTTGTGATCTCCGTGTCAGCGCCGCAAGAGGGAAGCCACCGGATTTGTGTCAGCCCTTTCAGCCCAATCGGCAGAGGCCCGATGGTTTTGGACGGCAGATCTAGCCAGCCACTCTGCGGCTCAAGCATTAAGGAAGTCGGCCCGTCGCCCGGCGTCTTGTCACTCAGCAAAACATGCGTCACACCGAAGTGATCGAGAACCTGATCCGCCGTCCACGAGTCGCTGTCTTCGCCGTCGAGGGAAAGCCCAGGAGTCACGCGAAAGCTTCCGATCCGATCGTCGTACTGAAATAAATCTTCAAGGCGCACAATGTCAGACCCTGCGCCGCCAACAAGGCCAATCGCGGGATCGTCAGGATCGTGTCCCGACTTAGCGATCTCTTCTAGGGCGAACAACCTGTACTCCTCGCGGCCGTACAGAGGGCGGATCCTCGAGAGCCGCTCAAGACTCTCGAGATTCGGCTCGTTCAAAGGTCCGTAGCGACCGATCGCAACGCGCGCATCCGGTCCAAGTTTAGGGATCCACTCCTCGACAATCGAACGCTGATCCTCGCGATCGAGTACAACCGCCAAACGCGTGGCCTGTACAAGTGGAAACAAAAGCATCAAGCCGAGCAACGCCGTCGCACCCTTGCCTTTGTCGAACACGCGCTCGGCAAGCAGAGCGGCGGGCAAGGGCAGCAAGGCGGCAAGAGGCAAGAGATAGCGCACGTGTGGGTTCGAGCTGTTCAGGAAGAACAGCCCCCAAATCAACAGGAACGCTAATGCCGGCCACATACAGCGCTTGCGCCAAGCGAACAACAAGCCGCATATGCCAAGCAGAAGTGAAACCGGGTCATAGCCTAGCAGCGCCATGAACAGGCGTGGGAACGACCCAAAGCGAAGTCCGAAGTGAAAGCCTTGACCGCCGATCACAAGTGCGCCGCCGCTATGCGCGAGCTCTTCAGTCATCGAGGCAACTTGCCCAGCATCGCCGCCCCCGTGAACGAGGAGGTAGGGATGACCGACAGTTAGGCCGACCACGGCAAACAACAGCACGCACAAGACACCGTCGACGAAAAGGCGCTTGCCCTTCTCTGAAAACTCAGCCCGACTGCGAACGGCGACCAAAAGCCAGGCGACTCCTGCGATGCCAAGTGCTGGCGCGCCTGCTTGGTGACAAGCGAACGAGAGCGCCGCTGCGACCCCGCTCCATACGAGGTGCTTTCGGCGCTCGTGAATAACATACAGCGCTGCCGGCCAAGTACTCAGCAGCATGAAGACGACAAGGGGCTCCCAAGGTCTTTCCTGTACCGAGAAATGAAGCTGTAACAGACCGGTAGCTGTGAGCCACGCAGCAACCCAAGCACCCCTGCGCAGTGCCATGGCACGCGCCGCCCCGAAAGCGATGAGAGCACCCAGTGCACCAATCACGGCGACTACAATCCGCGCAGGTAGGTGTACGATTTCCGGGTGCTGCTTGACGTGATTCGCAAAGCCCGTCGCATCGCCCCACTTACCCGTCACGCGCCCGATACCGTACTCGGCACCATAAATAGGCAGCAGCATGTAGGGCATCAAGTTTGGGTAACTCGAGTACTTGTCGACCTCGGGTACCAGATTCTTGTCCTGCGCCATGCCCAGTGCGCTGCGAACGACATGGGTATCGGGCAGATAGTTTCGCGGCATCCCATGAGAGATGGAATACAACCTCAGCCCAAGCGCCAGAAGAAATAGGCCGAGTAAAGACAACTTGGCTTTGCGGGAGAGTGGCGCTCCGCTGGTTTCGCTTGCGTTCATAGGCAGAGACTAGCCCACCGCTAGCGGCCCAAGGAGTGTAGGCCGAAAAAAGAGCTCTAAAAAGTAGGTTGCATAGCTCCTTATAATGATCAAAATCTAGTCTCCGGCCCCTAGCATCCAAATAGTCGCAGCTCCCGCGCGAAGACATCCCCATGAAATCACTCCTCACCGTCTCACTTCTGGCAGCCACGGCAAGCGCCGCCATCGTCTACACAGGCGACCTCGCCCAACGATTTGAAAAGGGTCAAGTCCTGACCACCACGATCTCGATGGAGTCGGCGACGACCCTTGAAGAGTCCGCGACCCTAGTCAACGGCAACGAGATGCCTATGCCGGCCGAAATGACAAGCGAGGCCAACATGACCTCGACCATCTCCTTTACGGATAAAGTCCTTCGCGCGAGCGATAGCCAGCTGAGCGCATTTCAGCGCACCTACACTGAAGCTGGCGATTCGAGGTCCACGCGGATGGTCGACCCGATGGGCGGCGACCACTCGGGCGACATCGCGCGCGTCTCGCAGCTGATCGACATCCCCATTCTGTTCGAGCGCGGCGACGATGGTTTTGAGGCAAGCTTCCCCGAAGATTCCGAAGGCGACGACGATTGGCTCGATGGCCTCTTAGCGACACCCGATTGGAACCTTCTTCTTCCCGAGGAAACCCCAAAAATAGGGGACGAATGGGAAGTCTCCGTCGATTTCCTCAAGGGTCTCCGCGAGCCGGGTGGTGACATCGCTTGGGAAGTTGACGGCGAAGCCACGGGCATCGAAGGCGAAGTTCAAGCGCCTCCCGGTATCACGGATTACGATGGAGAGATCAGCGCAAAGCTCGTCGAGATCGAAGACGGCGTCGCAACTATCGAATTCGAGCTCGAGGTCAGCAGTGAGACCGACTTGACCGACTATGTTCCAGAAGACGGCATGTTGATTGGCGACGAAGATTCGGGCATGCCCACACCCGAGATAGAGGCCTTGATCATCGAGACCGAATCCGAAGGCAGCGGAGTCTGCTATTGGGACATGGAAGCCGGTCGCATGAACTCGCTTACCCTAGAGATCGAAAGCGAAGAGACGCAGACACTCGTCATGGCCCTCGAGATGGGCGGTCAATCCATGGATATCGAATCGATCAGCACGAGTAGTGTGGTCGAGAGCATCGAGATCGAGATCGCGGCCGAGTAAGCCAGCCTCTTGATCAAATAACCGGAGCCGGTGCGGGACGCTTGTCACACACCGGCTCCGGTTTTATGCAGTCCGCGAGCGCAGCGAAACTATTCTGCGAAAGCCGCTTCGGCCTTCTTCTGCAAGTCCCCCGTTTGGAACATCTCTTCCACGATGTCGCTGCCGCCAAGCAGCTCGCCGCCGATGAAGACCTGAGGGGTAGTAGGCCAGCCGCTGTGTGCGACTAGCGCGGGACGAATGGACTCGTCATCAAAAATATTGACGACAGTAAACGGCTTTTGGAGCTGGTTGATCCAGTGAAAAGCGTTCTGGGAAAAGCCGCACATCGGCTGGAAAAGGGTGCCCTTTGCGAAGACAACGATAGCGTTGTTCTCGATGAGCTCTTTGACGTCTTCTGGTGTCATGGTTGTACTTTGGGTGCGGGGCGAAAAACGCCTCAGGGAGTTTGAGTCTTAATCTTGAGAGCGTGAATCGCGCCGCCCATGTGCTCTTTGCACGCGGCGTGAATCAGCTTGTGCTGTTCGATCAGAGAGAGGCCACTGAAGCGCTCGGAGACGACGTGCACATCAAAGTGGTCTGACGTGCCCGTCATATCCTGGACTTCGATGTCGTCGCCTGGAAAATGCTTCTCGAGCATGCCGTGGAGGTCGTCGGTAGAGATCATGGCTGTGTAGAGGTTGAAAATAGAACCGAAACGGTTCCCTTGGAGGAGTGTATAGGCAGCGGCGCCATCCTCCGCCCAGACTCTAACGTTTACGGGAGATTGGGGGAAGGGCTCGCTTGAGATGAACTAGATTTTAAGTAGCCGAGCAGAGGAGCACTCTTATTCGCTCATGATCGCGCCAAGGATCTCCAGGACATTCGTCATGAAAACATTGCCCGACTCCCCATCGAGCAAACCGACCCAGTGGGCACCCCCGCTGCGCGCCCAGTCGCCGCTTCGAATGTATTGGCGCACCGTGTCAGCACCGCCTTGAAGAGCGCGCACTTCGGCGCTCTCGTAACTTCCGAGGGTGATCTCGATAGTCTCGAAGCTTGCCTCAGCATCCGGGCTCCCCGACAAGATTACACGCAGCGCATCCTGGCCCAACCCTTGCGATTGCGCGTCGAATGGCAGCTTGGAGACGTCTGTAAGCACAAGTCCGGCGGACTCGCCAATCAGGCTCTCTACGGCAATCCGGCTGGCGAGTTTGTTCCTTGTCGCGTCGCGCCAGATCCCTTTGTCGTTGCGATTCAAAATGATGGATGCGCCGGCGACCTGTAGCTCTATTTTGGTCACCAGGGTCACATCAAAATCGACCAGGCTGGGATCGATCCACGAGCGTGGATCCAGACTTGGAGCGCCTAGGCCAGTCGCCGCAAAGACGCGGGCCTCGCTTTGCGAGCGCAGGTAGATTCGCGTACCACCCGCACCGCGTGCCATGCCCCCAAGGACGAACTGCCACGTGTCGCCACCAGGCGACTGCAGGCTGAGCGCTATCCCCTCTCCTGCGGCCACTCCGAACAGCTCGTGGCTACTCGCCTCTTCAGAAACCAAATCCGTCAAGCGCAAGTTATCGATCGCCGCTAGAAGCGCTTCGACAGGATAGGCCAAGGCTGGAAAGTCCCCGCGCGCTTCGACAGTCCACGGTGACGAGGAGCTGCCACGCTCGAGCACCAAGGGCTGCGTCGTGGCGTCCACTGGATCACTCAACGTGAGGCGCAAAATCGCCTCGGCGCGGAATGCGCCAAATGCATCTCCATTTTCGAGTTTGGCCAACGGGTCGCTCCCGCCAGCGATGCCCAGGACTAGCAACAGAGCCGCACAAAAACCCAGCCCCATATTCACTTTGGTGATTGCCATGTTTACGCCTTCTCCTCTCCTAATGCGGCCTCTTCGAGGACTTCGAACTCGGACTTGCGGCGCGCTCGCAAGAGCCCGGGCAAGCCGACGAATAGGAGTGCCGCTGCCAACGAGCCAGCGGTTGCCCTGACCATCGCCCACGTCCGCCGAGATGCCGCGGCGTCTTCGGCATCGTCTTCGGCTTTGGTGCGTACCTCAGCCTCGTCGTAATTAACGGAATTCGCCGCACCCGCCAAACCGCGAACATCGCGCTCCTCTTTGAGAAAGTCCACGAGCGGTCTAGAGATCGGAGTGCGGGACCTAAGCGCGACTAGGTCCTCTTCAAGAAGCATCCAGTCGACGACATTGCCGAGAAACGCTGCGCTGTATGGACCATAATTTGAGGGATCAAAGTAGTAGCCCTGAACACCATCGCGTAGCCAATCCGCGTCGCCTATGAGCACGACGTGCGCCTCTTCCTGGCCCGACACGATGAGCTCGTCCGTAACCGTGCCATCCCAAAGGGTCTCCCCCATGACAGCATCAAAGAACTCGAGTGGCCCGGGCGCTCCCGGGTACTTCCCAAATCCAAAAGGGGAGGGTAGCTTACCCGTTAGAGCAACTGCGATCGCATAGCTTTGGGGATCGCTAGTAGCACTCAACTCGATGCCTTGGGTTCGCACCAAACTTGGATCAAATACAACGGACTCCGGAGCGTTAACAACCCACGCCTCGTCGGAGCTCATCGCTAAATCAGCGCGCTCGACGTCGGCGGGTAATGTCCCTTGGAGTATGGCTTGGGTCCAATAAGTCACCAAGCCCCCAAGCCGCGCCGTCACCGGCACGTCTTTCGCAAGCCCGCTAGCATCAACCGTCGGCCAGTAGGTGTATTCCGTTTTGGTCAACACGTCGTTAACCGAACCATCAGAGCTAGACACTGGTTGGCGAGTCGTCACGGTCACGCAGTTGCGATCCCAGAGGATCCCTTTCGAGAGTGGGGCTCCCCAAATGTCGAGTAGCATCTCCAAGCCCGTTACGCGGTGTACGGCGGGCTTGTCCTGTTCCCCAAGAAAGTAATGGTGGTTGTCGAGTGCAAGGATCGCGCGCCCGCCACGCTGCAAGTATTGATCGATCGCAAAGGCCGCACGCGGGTGCAGAGCATCGGGCCGAACGACGACAAGTAGATCGATCCCTTCGGGAACACCTTCCTGGGTGCTAAGAGTCTCGATATCCACCAGCTCGCCAGCTAACTGTAGAACGCGTCGAGCCTGCACATAGGTCGGGTCTCCGTGCTGAGGTGTAAGGCCCTGGCTGGGACCGAACCATCCGATCTTTGGCGTGTGGCCACGCATCAGCCGGAACAGCTCAGATGCGAACGCGTACTCAAGTGTCTGCGGCATCACCAATGGAATCCCACGCTCGACGCCTCGATACTTCAACGAGATGCCCAACCACACTTCTTGTCCGCGCCCACCCGAGGCGACGTTGCCGGCGATCTGTGTCGGTGTGATGCCAAGGCGCACGGCCTCGAGTTTTGCCTCGGAGGACGAGTTGGGGTCCACAAAGTCCAAACGGATACGTCCGCTGGAAGATTCTTCGTAATCGCGCAGCTGAGAAACGAGTTGGCTCTTGGCAATCTGCACAACTCCCTGCTCGGGAGACGCCGTAAAGAATGCGCGAACGACAAGGACGTCGTCGAGCTCGCCTAGACGCTTCTCCAACTCTGGAGAAGCGGCGTACAGCTGATCTTCCGACAAGTCGCGCTTGAACGAGACATGCTTGCGGGCGGTGTCGTTAATAAGAGTGACAATCACCACCAGTAAGAGAACGGAGAGCAACGCATTCAGCCGCTGTGCGCTCTTCTTGAGAGTTTTTGCGCTCATGCCCAACGCCTCCCCTCGACGACCAACGTATTACACCAAAGTCCAAAGACCATAAGAGAGGTGTGATAGATCAAGTCGCGTAGATCAAAGACGCCGCGCGCGGCACTGTCGAAGAAGTGCGCGTAAGGCGACGTGTAGAAGACAGCATCAGCCAGGCCAGGGGGCATGACGTGGACGAGAAGCCCAGCGCTCCAAAGCAGACCCAGCAAGAGCGCCGACGACAAAAACGCCGACAGCTGCTCGCTGAACAGCGAAGAAAGGAATAGCGAGATCGCAATGCAAGCGCCAGCCAATAGGAAGGCGCCGAGTAGGCCTCCGAAAACCGTCCCCCAATCCAAGTTGCCAAGGGAAGAGACCATGATCGCAAGAGGCAAGATTGCAACGGTGAGGACTAGGCCCAAGAAGAACCAGACCGCAAGAAATTTACCGAGCACACTCGCGCGGCCCGATACGGGCCAAGTGAACAGGAGCTCCTCTGTGCCCGAAGCGCGCTCCTCAGCCCAAGCCCCCATCGTCAGCGCAGGAATCAAACCGACAAACAGTAACGGTAACCATGCGAAAACAACTTGCAGAGACGCGACGCGTCCCGCCCACAAGCTAGGCAGCTGAAGATCGCCGACAGGGTGACCTAAGAAGAAATACAAACCGTGCGCGACGAGTGCAAAGACGATCGTGACCGTCAATGCGGACATCGAGTCAAATCGCGCGCCAAGCTCGCGTCGGAAGACCCAAGCCACAGTCCCAAGTTCGCTACTCATGCATTCCCCCCTTCGCCTTCAGCATTCCCCTCGCGGGGCCCTAGACTCTCGATCTCGTTCGAACTACCGATTTCGGGTGATTCGCTATCTGTGGGGCCGGTGACGTCGCCCCTTACGAGGGGACCGGCCATGGCCATGCGGTTGGGATCGGTGATCTCTAAAAAAGCCGCCTCGAAATCATCACTTCGCCGCGTTAGCTCAGAGATTTTCCAGCCGCGCTTCGCAAGCGTATCGGCGACCAACTCGGCAACCGGCTCGCCACTCCTCGCAAGCGAGCCAGGTGCGCGTCTCACATCGAGAACCAAGCGCACCGTTCCGCCGCCGCAGTCCTCGGATGAGATCAAGCGCGAGACGCCTGGCACGTGCGCCAAATCGCGACCGATCGCAGCGGTACTGAAGCTAGTTAGCTGATCCTGGGGCACTCGAAGTACGACAGTAAGCTCAGCTTCACCAGAGCGCGCGATCTCCATCGGTGTCGCGTCGGCGACAATCTGGCCACCGGCGATCACGATCACTCGACTACAAGTCGCCTCGACTTCCGAGAGAATGTGCGTCGATAACAACACCGTTTTCTCTTTCCCCAGCTCCGAGATCAAGGCGCGCATGCGGACGACCTCACGGGGATCAAGCCCACTTGTGGGCTCGTCCAAAATCAACACGTCGGGCTCCCCCAACAGCGCTTGCGCCAAACCGACGCGCTGGCGAAAGCCCTTGGACAGCCAGCCGATGCGACGCCCGGCATGGCGGCCAAGTCGACAGGCCTCGATCACTCGCCCCACCGACGCCTTGCGCTCGGCGCGTTCCTGACCGTGTAGACCAGCGACAAAGTCCAAGTAGCGATCGACGCGCATCCCCCGATATAAGGGCGTGGATTCCGGCAGGTAGCCCACATTCCGACGACTGCCCGGATCCCCTGGAACCACGTCGATGCCAGCCATCTGACAAGAGCCTCCATCGGGTACCAAATACCCTGTCAAAATCTTCATCGTCGTCGACTTCCCAGCGCCATTTGGGCCAAGGAAACCAACAACCTCACCGCGCTCAACAGCGAAGGAGATGCCCCTTAGCGCATGCAAATCCCCGTAGTGCTTCTCTAGACCCTGGACGTGAATCATATTCATAGGCATGTACTCAGCACAGAAGCGCCAGACTCCCTTATGCGGATGGCAAGCACCGTGAAACCCGCGGCAATCAAGCGCGGCTTAGCTCCACGTAAACTAGGCGTCGGCAGCGACTTCAAAACGCTTTAGGAAGGCAGCGTTTGTATCCACTTCATCGAGTTTGGTAACAAGCAGCTCCATAGCTTCCGCGAAATGCATCGACGTCAAGACGCGACGCAGGATATGCATCTGACGCAGCTTGGCGCTGGAGAACAGGCGTTCTTCCTTCCGAGTGCCCGATCGCTCGACGTCGATTGCAGGGAAGATTCGGCGGTCGGCAAGCTTGCGTGATAGCACGAGCTCCATGTTCCCCGTGCCCTTGAACTCCTCGAAGATCACCTTGTCCATCACGCTGCCTGTCTCAATCAATGCCGTCGCAAGGATCGTCAAGCTGCCGGCAGATTCGGTGTTGCGAGCAAGACCGAAGAACTGCTTTGGAATCTCAAGTGCGCGGCTATCGATACCACCGGACATCGTCTTGCCGCTGTTGCCGCTCACATTATTATAGGCGCGACCCATCCGTGTTAGCGAGTCCACCAGCAAAATGACCTCTTCGCCAATTTCGACCAAGCGCTTGGCGCGCTTAAAAACGGCCTCGCAAAGTTGCGTGTGCTTCTTCGCAGTCTCGTCGTTGTTCGAGACAAATACCGACTTGGGGTTGATCGACCGCTTCCAATCCGTCGCCTCTTCCGGCCGCTCGTCAACGAGAAGAACCATAAGGTGGCAATCGGGAAAGTGCTCTTCCACCGCCTTTGCGAACGACTGCAGAATCATCGTCTTGCCCGAGCGAGGTGGAGCAACCAGCAAACCCCGTGTACCACGCCCAACCGGGCAAAGTAGATCGATTACGCGCAACGAGAGATCACTCGAAAGATCGCCTACGTTGTAATGGAAGTCCGGCGAAATACTCAGGCACTGCTTGAACGGACGCACCTTCGGGACCTTGCCAGCCGGAAAGCCATCGATAGTCTCGACGTCGAGAAGATCGAACTTGTGGTTACTACCTCGAGAGCGCGCGTAAGGCCCCGTAACAACCGAGCCCTCATACAGCTTGAACTTTTGAACGAGGCGCGGCGAGACGTGCACATCCTGATTAGTCTTCAACCAGCCCATGTCCGTAGCGCGCAAGGTCCCGTGGTGCTGTTTGTCGATAAGAATCAAGCCTTCGGTCGTGCCGAGAGACTCGATTTTCTCGGTGCTACCCTCTCGCTTCTTCTTCTCCCTTGACCCCCCAGCCTTCCCAGTGACTTGTTTCCCTGAGCCCTGATTTGCGTCGCGCGAGGGCCTCTTCTTACGGACCTGGTTGCGCCCCTCGGCCTTCTTCGGCTTCTCGCCCTCTTGCTCAACAACCTTCCCGCTTTGCTCATCAGCGGATTCGGTGCCTGGCTTGCGACTCCTCGAGCGGCGCCTCTTCTTTCCCTCGCTTTGGCTTTTATCGCCCGTCGCCTTTCCGCGGCGCTCTTTACGCCAATCCTTCTTCATGGGGCCACCACCTTCGCCTTTCGACTTTTCGTCGGAAGGCTTGGCAGTCTTGTCTGGATTGGATTCGGGCCGATCCATCGCGCCAAAGGGAGCGGAATCAACATCAGAAGAACGTTCGGTCACAGAGCACCTCACAATATGGGCTCAAAATACACTCCATGAGCACTTTGCCCACGGGAGCGAAACGATGCGGCGTTCGGGGAAAACCGAAAAAACCGATGAGAGTGAAAGCTAACGGCGTCCTTGGACACGGCTTGCAGTCTGCTGGTTGGGAACAACCAGCGGTCCCGTTTTGAAGCGGGAGCGGCCGACAGCGGGTCGGCCTTTACGAATGGCGCGAAGAGGAGCTCTCGCGCCACCTGATTCTAGGTCGCGGAAGAGCCGAAGGGAACCGGGAAACGGATTCCCCATGCTTCCGACAAGAACTCCCGTCCGCAAAGAAAGAAGTGGTCGGGGTGAAAGGATTCGAACCTTCGACCTCTGCGTCCCGAACGCAGCGCTCTACCAAGCTGAGCCACACCCCGTCTATCAGGCCCGAGAGGGTAATCCGCATGCTCATCGCCGTCAAGGCCGGGAAGCTGCGGATCCCAAAAAGGCCGGAGATTGAGCAAGTTTATCGACCGAGGTCGACGAACACGCCCCCACTCTTTTCGGCTAACTGGCGCATGAATCCTTTCTGGAATTCGCCAATCGCGATGGTGTGTAGCACAACTTTACGAAGTTCATTCGCCTTTAGGACCTCTCGAAGGATGTCCTCGGTATCGACGAACTCGCCGGTCGAAGGGCGCCCATCGGATAAGAAAAAAATCGTGTCGACTGCGACCTCGTATTCCTTGTCGCGAAGGCCGCCACCGGCTGCACCCAAGGCCCACATCAATGAGCCATATGTGTTCGTTTTTCCAGCGGACATGTTCGCCGCACCGGTCAAGCCAACGCCAGCCATATCGGAATTGGACGCGCCACCAAGTGCTTCGAGATTCATCGTCCAATCCATCGCGCTGGACTTGTTCAACACGTTCGCTTTCACCAGTCCCTTCTTCCAGGGGGCGGTCTTCGTCGCGAACGATAAAATGTTGAACTTGACATAGGGCTCTAAGCCTTCGATGGTGCGAGCTAGCTCAGTCTTTACGATGTCGATTCGAGAAAACGATGGGTATTCGCCATCCTCAAAGCGCTCCTTCTCAATGACGGAGTTCTCCATCGAACCCGACACGTCGATCACAAACAGAATCGAGCGGCTCGGCGTCGAAATACCGTGGTAGCTCACCGACCCAGCGGGCGTGTAGGACTCTGCGGTCAACTTTTTCGCCGCCTTCAGGTCGGCAATGAACTGATCCGTTGGCAACTCGAAGCGGGTGGAGAACGTGTCCCAAAAGCTCTTCCAGCCATCCTTGCGTTGTCCAAAATTGCGGCCTGTCAACTCGCCGAGTGCAGCGCCGATATCGATGATCAGGCGGCCCTCTTCAATCTGCATGCGCGCGACAAGTGGCCCGATGGACTCTTTCCTGCGAACTCGCTTCAGCGCATCAATCGCACTCACGCGGACTTGCCAGATCGGATCCTCGAGCATGGCGATCGCGGGCTTCACTACAAACTCGGAGTTCATCTCCGCCAGGCCTTCGATTGCTGAGCAGCGAACGGCAACCTCTTTGTCGTCACACAGAGGTGCGACGGCAGCTTCAGGAGACTCGGGCCAACCGCGCGGCTTGCGCCTGGGCTTCGCATCTGGGTCGACAAGTACGATGCGGTTCGCCGGCGCGCTCTTTGCCGCCGCGACCAGTGCCTTTACGCCGTTGCGACGAACGGCCCAGCTCTTGTCGCCAAGAGCCTCATAGAAGCTCTCAGGGTCCAGCGAGTAGCCGCCGACGGCGACAGCTCCTAGGATACCGAGGCGCTCGTACTCGTCCTTCGTGTCCTCGAAGTGGACCATCATCGCCTTGATTGGGCGCGAAGTCTTGAAGCCGCCTAGAACCCGAACTGCAGCGTCGCGCACCTCGACGACCTCGTCACGAAGCACGGGGAGCAGCGCTTTGACGACTGCGGGACTCTCCTCACCCTCGAGGGCCAAAACCGCCTCGACACGTGTAGGCGTGTCCTTGTACTTCTTGAAGTACTTCTTGAACTCCTTGACGATCTCATCGTCCCCTGGAGGCTGAGCGATCGTCCACGCGTGCTCATAGACAGAGGGTTGTGATGCAGATGCCAGATTCACAGTCACAATCGCTGCGAGAGCCAAAAGCAAAAGGGTCAGCTTACGGGGACTAATCATGGTGCCTATCCTAGTGATCTGAGGGCGAGCTGTTGCCAAAAGAAATGCTGCGCAGGGCAAGGAGCGTACGATGGAGCCCGAAAGTTACAAGAAGCGCCCCGCCCAGGGCGCGTTGGGGTAGAGGCGCCAAGTTCGGGCGCAACGGGTTGGCTTCTAAGAAAGGGGGTTACACGGTAAGCGCTGACCATTTCCAGCCCCTTGAGGTCCCCGTGATCCCCCACATTTTACTCGCCCAACAGATTCAAATCCTTGCGAGCGCAGCCCGCCCGAGATTCACCTAGCAAAAGTGTAAATGGCTCGAGCCGCAGCCACTACCGGCTTTGCTGGTAGAGGCTGCGGCTCGTGCTTAGCAACGCCCACGGGCATTCCTAGGGCAAAACAACCCTAGTCCTAGAATCGCCAAGGCGCTTCACGTCGTTGCCGTCCAAAGTCATACGAACCCCATCGTTCGTTTCGAGCAGAATCTTGTCGCCCTTGGCCGAGACCAAGCGACCTTCAACATATCCGGAGCGCAACTTCACTCGGACAAGGTCGCCTGCCTGAAAATCTCTCACCTCGACGCCCAAGCCGGGTTTGGGCAAGCGCTCAATGTGTGAGACGAGCGAGCTCGCAACCGAGTAGCGCCCCAAGTCTCCGTCCAGCCAGTAAACGCTTTGACCGACGGCATGCAAGATGCCCTCGACGTAGTCGCCGGAGTTCAGAACGATGCGAATATTGCCAACCGAGGGTGTTTGAATGTCGGCTTCCTTTGCGACATGCCTAGTCGGAACTTCCTCTCCCCACCAAATCCACCCCAAACCTGGCTCTTCCGCCAACTGTTTTGCTCCGTCTTCACTGAGCACGGGGAGCACTTGTGCAAGGCGATTCCCTATGGGCAAGTTTGGATCGCTAGGCTCTCCGTTAGCCACTGCCAAAGTTATGTCTCGGACCAGCGGAACAGTCAGAACAAGCGAACCCAAAAGCCCACTCGGATCCAAAGCGAATAGAGGTCCCGCTAGCACACGGGCACGGACCGGCACCTGGTCTAGAAAGGCTATCGGCCTTGCGATCGGAGCGAATGCTGGCGCTAGGGGCTGCTCCAACGCAGGTTCGGGTGTCGGCTCAAGCAGAGTCGCGGCAACATCGACAAAACTGATCGACTGGCGCTCGAGTGACAGCACTTCGAGATCGTCACCGTCGCTCATCCATTCGACTGGAACTTCGGTGGAGCTCTCTTCGGTGGTGGCGAGTACGACATCGGGCCTAGTTTCTGGCACTGTGCCCCCTGTCCACTCTGCGGCTTCAGATCCCTCGACAGTCGCTTTGGTTTCAACTTCTTCAGCTCGCGGCCAGGTTACGGAAAACTCTGTTAGTCCTGCCGGCTCCTCTTCCGCTAGCTCCTCGACAGCCGCAAAGGTCGGACCCTCATCTTCGCCGAATATCTGGCCGTCAACCTGCGCCATAATGCTCGGCGGCTCGGTGAACTCTCCGACTGCAGCGAGTTCCTCGTCAGAGGGATCTGCCCAGGCGTCCCCTGCAGACGGCGCTTCCTCTTTGGCAACGGCGACTTCGGCGACTTCGAATTCAATCGGCTCTTCGATCGACCCAGGCTCGGGCAGAGCATCGACTGCTGCAGCGAGATCGATGGGCTCCGCTTCCGATTCATTCTTTGCGAGCTCTTCGCTCTCCTCTTCGACTTTGCCAAAGACTAACCACTCGGGAGTCATTAATAGCTCGCGTAGATCGTTCTGAACATTCGCCAGAGGCTCCCCAGCTGCTTCGGGCTCCTGGGCAAATGCCGGGACACTAGAACGTGTTGCGGCGGCAAGCTGCTCTATTGCCGTCAACTCCTTGGCTCCCTCGACCCTAGCGACCACTTCGGCAGCGACAGCTTCTGGCGCGACAACTTCAACGACAACACCTTCAGGCTCGACCTCTTTGACTGCATCGGTGGCAGTTCCGATAGGCGCGGTGACGGCGGCGATCTCCACAGCCTCATCCGCGGATTTCCAGGCGGGCTTGTCGAGTTCGTGAGGTTCTGCAGAGGCTACGCCTCCCTCTGATACCGACTTGACGACCTCATCCGCTGGAGCTGCAAGCTCTTCGGTTTGCACCTCTGAGAGCACACCCGGAGCCGGTCGAGGCTGAGCTTCCGGCGTCGAACCGCATGAGCACAAAAAGAGCAGTGCGGCCCATGCCGGCAATGAAAAGGCCTCATCTAGACCTAGAGTGCGATTATTTTGTACTTGTTCCTTCATCTCGGTCACTTGACTCAGCAATGGTGATGCTCCGCGCTAGGATCCTTACATTGGAATCCGAGTACCGCCTGGACGTTGTCTATCGGAATCGAGCAAGCGGCCACCGGAGGGA
>Ga0315322_10000209_pt1 | contig 41124 bp, 31 predicted proteins | sample M110021515metaG_FD_203461 | JGI IMG/M metagenome (GOLD analysis project Ga0315322, IMG submission 203461) | Ammonia-oxidizing marine archaeal communities from Monterey Bay, California, United States - M1 100m 21515 | ecosystem: Environmental > Aquatic > Marine > Intertidal zone | place: USA... | reverse complement strand
AGTTTGGGCTATACTTCGCGGTTCTTCCGCCCCCCTTCGCGTCCACCACTCTTCGCTAATGGATCTCCTGCCCCCCCTCATTCTCCAAGACCTGAGCTCGATTTTTGACTCCACCGCTCTTCAGGACCTTCAAGTCGGCTCGACACTGCTCAACCTTGGCCTGGCCCTAATTCTGGGGCAAGTTCTTTCGTTTCACTACCAGCGCTTTGCCCAAGTCCTATCGAACAAGCGCAAGTTTGCTCCGATCCTAGTCTTCATCGCAGCTACGACGATGCTGGTCATCTCGGTGGTCAAGACGTCACTCGCGCTCTCCCTTGGCCTGGTGGGTGCGCTCTCGATCATTCGATTCCGGACGCCGATCAAAGAGCCCGAAGAGCTTGCCTATCTATTCATGGCCGTCGCCCTTGGCGTAGGCATGGGCGCCGACCAGCGCTTGGCAACCGCGATCATGTTGCTTGGCATCCTGGCGTACATGACGCTTGTCTCCGGTGGCACCAAACGCTCGATTGGAGCACGCACGTTGCTGCACGTCGGTAGCGATCTTGGCGACCGCGATCGCGCCTCGACTTTGAACGCCCTTCTCGAGGCGATTGAGCCCCACGCTATCGAAGTCGACCTGCGACGAATTGACGTGCAAGAGGACACTTTCGAGGCGTCGCTGATCGTCGACTTAGGTGACAACTCACAGTTGGGCACCCTGCTCGACAGCGTCCAAAGCGTCTTCCCCACATCGACCGTTAGCGTCGTCGAAGCCGACGGGCTCGACTAGAGTTAGGCGCATGCCCCCCGCCCTGCGCTACGAAGTCAAGATGGTCGCCCAAGCGGCGTTCTATTCGAAACTCCGTATGCACATGCGCCTCGACCAGGCCGCGATTCGAACTCTGTATCCGCCGCGCCGCATCCAGAGCGTCTACTTCGACACCTGGCGCAACCAGGCGCTCGAGGAGAACCTCGCCGGCATTAGCCACCGCGAAAAAGTACGTCTGCGCTGGTATGGCGTTGACACCAAGGCTGTGCACGGAACGCTCGAGCGCAAAGTTCGCGAGAATATGCTGGGCTGGAAAGAGCTGCTAGGCATCCCTATCGACTTAGATGTCGAGGGCGTCACAAGGCGCGAGTTCGCGGACTCACTGCGCCCGTTCCTGACTGCCGAGTGGGAGGATGTCTTTCGCAAAGCTCTGCTCCCCGTGCAGTGGATCGCCTACGACCGCGAGTACTTCGCGACGGAAGCCGGAGCGGGTCCGATTCGCATCACAATCGACCGCGGGCTGCGTACGTATGACCAGCGCAATCGCCACCGGCTCTCCTCGCGCTTCCGATCGCCAACGCCCGACGTGATGATTGTCGAGGCGAAGTGCGCCAAAGAGGACTATGACCACCTGCGCGAGCTGGTGGCGCGCTTCCCCATGCGGGTCGACCGCTGCTCGAAGTTCGTCTTTGCGTCGAGTCCGAACGACGGCGCCATTTCCTCGTACATTCCCCTATGAGTTCCCCCCTCTGCCCCTTGCCCCAAGTGGGTCTCTCAAGTTGAAGATTCAGGACAACCACTCACCGAGCTCATCCTTCCGGATGGGCGTGCTCATTCTTGTCCTTGGCGCCTGCATCGGCGGAATCTTCGCCTCTCAACTAGACAAGCCTAGGGTGCCCCCCCCCACCGTCGCGGAGATTGTCAGGAAGGTCTTACTCCAGATCCCCGTGGCCCCTGCGGCAGTTGCCCAAGAGCCGCCAGTCAACGATCTGGAGACGATCTATATCGACTTGGACGAGGCGGCGTCCCAGCGACTTCAGAAGGTCTACGATCGCTCGATACTGCTCAATCGCATTGCACAAGAAGAAGGCGACTTGGTCCCTGCGATCATTCGAAGTGGCGACAAGACGATCGAGGCGGAACTGCGTATCAAGGGTGACTTCCTCGATCACCTCAATACCGACAAATGGTCGTTCCGGATTGAGCTGAAGAGCGACAAGTTATTGGGAATGAGCCGCTTCTCGATTCAGCACCCGAAGACGCGCCACTACCTCTACGAGTGGCTGCACATGGAGATGGCTCGACGCGAGGGTTTACTCGCGCCACGAGCCGACTTCGTCAACGTCGTCGTGAACGGGAACTCGACGGGAATCTACTACCTCGAAGAGCACTTCACGAAGGAGCTCGTCGAATCCCAAGGGCGCCGGGAAGGTCCGATCGTCCGATTTGTCGAGGACACCTTCCTCGACATGGAAGCACAGTACATCGCGAAGCTCGGCTATGCGTCAGAGACGGTCCTTCCGGCGCGCATGATCACTAGCGCCAAAGTTGCGGCCTATGGCGAAAAGCGCCTTAGCCAATCGGAGAACCTCTCCCGCCAGCTGCAGCAAGCGCTAGAGCTAATGCGCGGGATTCAACGGGACCGCGACGGTAAGCGAACTCATGAGATCTTGGACATTCCCTCCAATGCAGTCATGCACGCACTCGCCGTCCTGTTCCGCACGTCGCACGGCGCAAACTGGAAGAGCCGTCGCTATTATCACAACCCGATTACCTCCCGACTAGAGCCCATTATCTTCGACACCGGTTCGGGACTTCCGCAGCACTCACGCGACCCCTTGACGATCCTCAAGCACGTCACGCCGGCGTACCTAAAAAACACCCAGTTCTATAACGCGCTTTTCCAAGAGATCGGTCGCATCTCAGATGCGGGCTACATGGAAGAGTGCTTCGCCGAGTTCACCCCGAAGCTAGAGCACTTTGAACTACTTCTGCGGCAAGAGGGCCTGGACGATCCGATGATGAACTCCCAAGCCATCATCTCAGAGTTACGCGAGCAGCAGGCTTTTCTAAACAGGCTCGTTCACCCGCGCATGCCAGTCGGATTCGACTGCAGCTTGCTAACTAAGGACGCCTCTGGCGAGACGCCTATTGGCGACTTGGAAGTCGAGGCATGGGCAACGACTAGTGTGCCTGTTGTCGTCAAAGGGTTCCGCCTAGAGAACGGGCGCTATATGAATGCCAGAGACTTGGCCGTTCGTGGAGTCGTGACGCCCACGCGGAATGAGGCTGGATCAGTGACCCTGCCCGCAGATGGCACGCACGTCTACTTCTCGTTTTCCGGCAACGATCGCGAAGCCGTACTCAAGGATCTCGCCGAGCTCAAGAAAGCCATAACGAGCGAGGGCGAAGCGGACCGTAGTCTTAAGATTTCGGTCACTGTAGAGCACCGCCTTATCTCGGAAAAGGAGACGTCCGAGACCACGCTTCCGATTCGAAAGTTTGGCGAGATTTGGCGCAAGGAAGGTGGCCGTCCCGAAACGCCCTCGCTGAAAGAAGCGCTCAAGAAACACTCGTTTCTCGACTACGACCAAGAGAGCCGGCAGCTTCGGTTATTGCCGGGCTTGCATCGCGTCGAAGGCGACCTGATCGTCCCCGAGAACTACGCGCTCCACGCCGGCCCTGGGGTTCAGCTCGAATTCGGAAAAACCAATGCACTGATCACTTCATCGCCGCTCTATTTTGAAGGATCGCAGGATGCGCCGGTCACGCTAGGCCCATTCGAAGGAAATGGGATCTGGGCAGGTGTGGCTGTCATCAAGCCAGAAGCAAAAAGCACGTGGCGCTTTGTCAATGTGCGCGACACCAACATTATCCGCCGCGGCGGCTGGATGATGACCGGCGGCATCAACTTCTACAATGCGCCCGTCGAGCTAATCAACTGCCGCTTTGACAACGCGCTAGGTGAAGATGCCCTTAATATATTCGGCGCCGAGTTCCTCCTTGATGGCGTCGTGATTGACACTGTCGCATCGGATGCTTTCGATGGGGATTTTGTAACGGGCGAGGTTGTCCGGAGCCATTTTATCGCGTCAGTTGAGGATGCAGTCGATGTCAGTGGCAGTGAGATTACGGTGCGTGATTGCACCTTCACACGGATTGGCGACAAGGGCATTTCGGCCGGGGAAAACAGCCAGGTTGTCGTGCGTGATTGCATTGTAGAGAGCGCTTCAATTGCGGTGGCCTCAAAGGACTTCTCCCAAGTTGATGTGGATGGGCTCGACATCCAAACAACGACAAACTACGGCTTCGCCGTGTACATCAAAAAGGCCGAGTTCGGGCCCAGCACCATCGTCGCAAAGAACGTCCGATTCGGCGAGATGGGGCTAGGCGAACAGATCGTACAGGCGACCTGCAGCTTCAGCATCGACGGCCAGCTTCTAAAAGGAGTGCCACTCGACGTGAAAGAGTTGTACCGCCAAAAGATCCTGGGTCAGTAGGCCAATCGAGATGCGCGCCACCCTCTACATTGCCATCGCCTTCCTGCTTGTCGCCCTCGGGATTCGGCAAGAGCGGAGCGCTCCAGCATCCATTACCGCCAGCGAGGTGGAGAAGCCCTTGGACGCTTCGCATGCGGTGACCATCTTTTCCACCGGTTGGAGGATGACTCTTCCCCGGTACGGACAGCGCAAGTTCTACAAGGGTTTCTTGGTGGATTCAGCGGCGTATGACAACGGCGAATCAGGAGTTGGGCTGTCGGTGATCGAGCTTCCCGCGAAAGGCGGGGTCTCCGAGGTTCACCACTTCGACATGAAAAACCATCTGAAAGACGGCGGCCGCTTTCTTCAGTTTCTCGAGGGCGTCGAGCCGGGCTCCGTGCTCATCATGGGTAGCAACACGGGGATTGGATTGGACACCAAGAGTCCAGATATATTTAACGAGCAAATAAGCGCTCTCTTCGTTCGGCTGGGAGCAAAGTCGAAACCGGAAAGCGTCAGTGTTCAGAGCTTCGCTTATATCTGCCTGCAAACCGAGAATGGTTTCCTGCCAATTGCTGAGACCTTCTCAGAGACTAAGGGGGTCAGCTTGAGCTATGTAGTTCCAGCGGATCGCGAGACGCTAAAAACAAGACAGCCCACTCTCCTTTTGGACAACAGAGTGCCCCTGCTCTTGCAAAACCTGGCAATGAAAAGTGCCTCGTTTTCCCCCGCTCCTGCCCAGCAGTTCGGCCAGCGGGCTTACGAGCACTTAGTCGCGACTGCTTCCAACTCGGCAAGAGTTTCGACTACGTGGAACCTAGGCGAGAATGCGTACGAAGTGGGTGCTGATCAGCCCAGCCTCTTCCAGTCCAAAATCGCGATGCGCTGGAACGAAAATCGCGACTCCATAGGCGTCCGATTCACCCTGCGCGTCAACGGTCTCTGGGTTGGCGATCGAGTGATTTTGCGCGAACCGGGCGACGCCGCCCGCTGGCAAAACTGGGAGCAGCACATCCCAACCGGAACTGCGGGAACACAAAGCGTAACTGTCGAAGTCCAGTGGCTTGGAAGTGGCGAGGGTACCGCCGAGGTCATGATCGCTGAACCCGTCCTCATCAGCGGGTCGATGCGAACCCTGTAGCGCACTCCCGTTTCAAGCGCTTGGTGTGCCATGGCCAGGGCCGAGATTTCCGTCGGAGCCAGACGATTTTGGGATCGGACTCAGTTTGAAGGGAGCAGGGTGACGAAGAAATAGACGGCTGTGGAGAGGGGCAGCGCATGGATTGGGCCGATTGCGGCCGCCGCGCTGGGAACCTTCTTCTTCCGAATATCAACGTATTTAGTTCGTAGAGCGTTCTTCGGGGGCTCGCTAGAGGCCGCCTGGACCTCCCACTTAACTGAACCTTAGCTATCCCGATGCGGACGATCGTTCGGCATCTAACGCCAGCACACAACCGAAGAACACCATGCAAGAGCCCAAGCTGCTCCTCGCCTCCTTTGCGGCGGCCATTTTCTGCCTTCCGGCAGCGGCTATTACTGCTGAGTTCAACGCGACGCCCGCCGTTGTTCCCGCCTCGCCCGCGCAACCCACATATTCCGAAGTACCGGCCGACATGGCTGCACTTCTACCGGGCGGCCTGACGGTCGTCCTGATGACCAACCCCCTGGCGGAGATCGAGGGCGTTGCCCTGGGCCTCGCCGAGCAGATCGCGCCCGAAATAGCTGCCATGGTTAGCATCGACACAATGCTGGCTCGAATCGGGCTCGATCCGGCCATGCTGGACAAGACGAAGCCGATCTGCTTCGCCGTTGGCGCGCTAACAATGGCTGACGAACCGCAGGCATTCCTGGTCGTCCCCACAACCCGGGGCGACATGCTGATGCAGCTGGTCGTCGCCATGTCTGGAATGCCCGCGGAAGCACTGCAGACGAAAGTTGTCGGTGACTACATGGGAATCACGATGGGCGCCACCTATCCCGAGTCCGGCGAGTCCGAGCTGCTTGGTACCGTCCCTAACGCGCTAATGGGCCTGGCCATTGACGTCGAGGCTATCGTCGACACGTTCGGCCCGATGATCAACCTGGGCATGGGGATGGTTCGCATGCAGGCGACCTCCGATCTGTCCGGCGACATGCCGATGGATCTCGGTGCTTTACTGGACACGTACTTCGGCATGGCCGAAAGCGCGATGGACTCGATCGAGCAAGCACGATTCAGCATCAACATCACCGATTCCCTACTCGACATTCGCGAGGAGTTCGTCATTTCCGAGGGCAGCCCGATGTCCTCGATCGCCGCGGACGGAAACACCGACATTGCTAAGCTGCTGCCTTTGATGGGTAACGATTCAATGTCGATGGTCCTTGGCGCAGACATGGGCGACCTGATCGCAAAGATGCAACCCTTGATGGAGAGCATGATGGGCGCCTATCCCGTCGAGATGGGGCAGGGCCTTCTGGCCTCAATGGAGGTCTTCAATGAGCTCTATTCGCTATTTGGAGAGGGAATGGTTGTCTCCGGAGGATTCAGCGACCACGGTCTTCATGCGACCGCCTTCTTTGATGGCGCTAGCTTCGACGAGCTGTTGACCGCATACAAGGGCGCGCTCGAGCTTCCCTTCTGGGGGCAGCTTGGCATGAAATACATCGGCACGAAGACGGGCAAGTCCGGCGACGTGAAGGTCACGCGCTTCACCTTTGACTTTGACATGAGTGCGTTCATGGAAATGATGGGCGAGGACATCCCCGAAGGAGAGCTGGCAGAAGTCGAGAAGATGATCACCGCACTTTACGGCGACAGCCTAGTCCTCACCTTCGCTAAAACCGGCGGCACCGGCATCATGGTCCTCGGTGCAGACGACGCGCTTATGGTAAACGCAATGGGCCGCGTCGCAGCTGGCGGGAAAATCCCGGACGAGCTTGCTCGCCTGGGCGACTTGGCCGCGAACTCGAACCCTTTCCTCAGCTACGGCATCGACATGGGCGAGATGATATCGACGATGATTCCTGTCCTCGAGAAAAGCATGGGCGCCCCTGCAATGGGCATGGAGATGTTCGAGGGAGTCCATCTTCCGATGAACATCTACTTCGGTGCAACCAAGACGATGTGGACCACCGGGATAATGGTCGACCTGATCCAGGTCTCCGAGTTCGTCCAAATGATCTCGATTTTCGACCAAGAGCTGTAGACCGAGCGTCCTCGACCATAAGAAGCGCCGGGCTCCTCACAGGGTCCCGGCGCTTCTTCATTCCAAGCTCCTGCGCGCTCGCATATGACCTAAAGCTACATTTAGGAGGGATTTCGCGCGGGATTCTTCGCGCCGGGAGGGCCCGCGGGGTTGCCCCTCCAGCCCTTTCCATTGGATATAGGTAAAGAAAACCCCTTAGAAGAGAACCCTAGCTGGCAAGATCGGTTGTGGGCTTTTCCATTAGAACACCACTTACACCCCCCAACGCGATGAATACCCCCCCTCTACTACTCGGCGCTAGCCTGCTAGCGACCGGTCTCATCGGTGGTGCAACTGCCCACCTTTTCATGCCCGCACCTGTGATCCAAAACTCTGCTGCGGGCGTCGGCATTTCGCCGTCAGGCCCCACTAATGTCGCGGAGCAGCTGAACAGCCTTGCCCAAGCGACGGAGTCGCTCCAAAAGCGTCTCAGCATGCTGGAGAGCTCGACCTCTGGCAGCGATCGGATCGCAATCGCAGGGGACGGCCTAGCCGCCCCGATGCCTGCGGATCCTGAAATCCTCGCTGCTGTCGAAGCCTATATGGCCAAGGCCAGCGCGAAGCCCGGCTCTGTACGCGACATCGTCGCCAGCACCCTGACCGATATCCGTACGCAAGAGGACATCCAGCGCGAGCAAGAGCGAGAGGACGCTAAGCTCAACGCCTTGCAAGCCCGGATTGATCGACTGACCGAGGACCTTGGGCTATACCCGGATCAGGCAGCTAAGATGTTTACCGCGCTCAACAACGAGCAGGTCCGGCGCGAAGAGTTGAAAGGAGAAATGCGCAATTGGACCGGCGACAAGGAGTCGGCACGAGACAGCATGCGCGACCTCAAGGATGAGACCGCGTTTGAGTTGGAGCAGTTTCTAACGGCCGAACAGATCGAGTCCTATAACGGGTCCAACACGGGCGGTGGCAAAGGTGGCCGCCGCGGCGGCACCTTTGGAGGAAACGCCGGTGGTGGTAAAGGCAACTAGGTAGAAGAGCCGGCCCTTGTAATTACCCGAAGCGCTGCGCAGCGCCCCGTTATTTTTTACGGAGCTCTTGGAGCTCGAGTTCGCTGGCTTCGACGCCAGCGATTTCGATGCGTCCGACAATCGTCGTCGTGGGTGCGAGATAGACCGACCGATTGGTGAGCTCGGCGGGTTTTCCACCCGAAGGCCTGTCGAGCGATAGAGCGATCCCCGATGGAACAACGGTATTGGGCGAGGCCTTCCCCTTCTCGCTCACTTCCCCCATTGCGCCAGCCTCGAAGTGATTCGAGCCGATGATCTCGACTTTCAAACATGCTGTGATCGAGACGACGGCGCGCTCGCCGCAACTAGGTGCGAACCGAAAGTCGTTATCTATGAGCGTTAGCGTGCCAAGCCGCGTGGGCTCCTTTTCGCTCCAAGCGACGAACGCGCCCGTGCCATAGGGCACTCCCTTTTCCGTCAGCTTGTGAAGGCTCTTGTCGAAGCCCGCTCTATAGGTGTTGTTTTCGAAGCGGAAGCGAGCATTTGGCATGTCACCGGCAAGAGTGAACGCCGAGCCGCCCTTGTAGTTGTCGCCCGCCGCAATATTGGTGTCCGATATTTTGCAGTCCTGGACGAGAAAAGTACCGACACCTGCCGGGCCGTCCTTCTTACGCGAAACGAGCTGAACGAACGTGCGGCCCAAGCGTTTCGCCTCGACGTTGCGGATTGTTGTGTCGCCCGCCATGTTGGTCAGATAAAAAGCGTGCTCGTGTCGGATGTCGCGAATGATAGAAGCCTTGCTGCGTCCGATCCACTTGAAGTCCTTGAGGCGCTTGCCGTTCAAGCCCCACTTCGAAGTCTTGCCGCTAGCCTTCGCGTGATCCCAGCTCCCGATGATGTCGCAGTCGAAGAAGTGATAGCCCTCGTTCACTTGGCCAGCCGGCGGGCGGTAGAACAGGATCGCCGCACGATAGCTCGGTTCGAACTCGATGTTCTCAAACGTGATGAACCCGTTCGGGTTGTCCTGCGTGATCGAAACCGTGTCGCCACCTTTGCCCGCGCGCACCCGTACCTTGCCTTGGCCTTTGACGACGATCGGAAGGTGCGGCTTGCCGCCCGTGTAGCGCGCGTTGTCAGCACCCTTGTTAAAACCGATACGGAAGGCGGGATAGTCACCCCCAGAGAGAAAAATCTGGCACCCGGGAGCAGCGCGCTCCAGGGCATCCGGGATTGGGTTACTCGTTGCAATCTCAGGCCCGCCGCCAACCGAGATCCCCCGCGGCGTACAGAAGATAAAACTTGCGGTTCTGGGGGGTGCTCCCTTCTGTGCCATTGCCATGGGGCCCGCAAGGAGCGCTGCGGCAAGCACAAGGAGTAGGGAACGAAGACGGTTGATTAGAGTTCGCATGCTTTGGATTAGACGAAATCGTGCCAGGGGAATACGCTCTTCGGCTCATTTCTCTGGATGCTCGCGGCGCATTTCGCGCAAACAACGTCATCCGAACCCGATTCTCTGCCCCAACGAACTCCATGGAACTTATCGAGGCCATCAGGTCACGCCGATCTGTCAAGAAATTTGACCCGACACACGAGCTGAGCGACGCCGAAGTGCGTCACATCATTCGCTGTGCGAGCCTAGCCCCGACTTCGTTCAACATGCAGAACTGGCAATTTGTCGCCGTTCGCGACAAGTCTCAGAAAGAGGCGCTCTGCAAAGCCGCCTGGAACCAAGAGCAAGTCAAGGACGCCGCCATGGTGCTCGTCTTCGCGGGCGACCTCAAGGCCTACGAGGACACGTCGCGGACCCTACGCGATGCGCCCGATGAGTTGAGGCCGATGTTCGACGGCATGATCAAAAAGTTTTATACGGATAACGAAAGCTTGAATCTGCAAGAGGCCTGCCGCTCCGCTGGCTTCGCTGGCCAGAATGTCATGCTCGCAGCGCGCGACATGGGATACGACACCTGTGCGATGATCGGCTTTGACCCCAAAGGCGTCGCCGCAGTTCTCAGCTTGCCCGATCATCTGCCAGCGCTATTGATGATCACCCTTGGGCGCGCAAGCGAACCTGCGCGCGCTCGCTGGGGCCTGCTTGACTACGAAGAAGTGCTTTCGCTCGACAAGTACGACTCGCGTGGGATTACGGGTCCTGTCGAGGGCTAAGAGCCTCGCGCAGTACGCCTTTCGCCTCGGCGAGGCGTGCTTCTGCGGCGCTTCGTTTTAGGCCCTCGGCCCCCATCAAGATGGCGACCTTGACCGAGCCCTGCGCATCCTGAAGGAGCGCTTTGGCTCGCTCGCCATCACAAGGAGCGAGGCGCGACACTAGGTTGCATCCGCGCGCAAAGAGCTTCGCATTGCCAGCCGTGTTCACGTCCACCATCAAGTTGCCGTGGACTTTGCCAAGTCGCGCCATCGCCAAAGTGCTAATCATATTCAGCACCATCTTGGTCGCAGTGCCAGCGCGCAGGCGGGTGCTCCCCGCGAGAGTCTCGGGGCCCGTCACAATGCGCAGGGGAAGTTGCGCGTCGTCGCCGAGCTCTTCCCGAGGCACACAGGCGAGTAGCGCAGTCCGTGCGCCGACGCGGTTGGCATATGCGATCGCACCGTGAACATAGGGCGCCGAAGCGCTCGCGGAAATCCCAAGGACGAAGTCGTACTTGGACACGTCTAGCGCTTCGAGGTCGCGCGCGCCAGCCGAGCGATCATCCTCGGCCCCCTCTACAGACAAGAACATCGCGTTCCGGCCACCGGCGAGAACGCCTTGCACCTGGGATGGATCGCACTGAAAAGTAGGCGGGCATTCGACAGCGTCAAGCACTCCTAGCCTGCCGCTGGTGCCAGCACCGATATAGAGCAAGCGCCCACCCATCGACAGGCAATCCGCAACGCACTCGACAGCGGTCGCAATCTCATTGCGCGCCTCTGCGATTGCCGCCGTAATCTCGTGATCGGCCCGCAACATCATATCGACGGCCGCCGCCGGGTCGCCAAGCGCTAGCAAATCGAGTTGCTGCGTGTCGGGGTGCTGGGCCTCGGTCGAAACATGCGCGCAGGCCGGGCGCTCGTCATGGGACGGGACTGTCATTACTTGGTACCCGCGAGCTCGATCCGGCCGTGCCGAAGGGGGTCGCCAACAATGGGCGACAACCTTGCGCTCGGCGACATCGAGAGTGTCATCCCGCGGCGCTCGAGAGCGCGTTCGAGGAACGGAAGCTCCTCGTCGGTGGTTGTCAAAATCGCGGGAGTGACGACTCGGCTTATAGCGACCTCCACAAGCGCTTCGGCCCGCGTGGTGTCCTTTGCCAAGTCTCCGCGACCTGTTGCGAACTCATCTTCTTCGCGTCCGTACAGTTCGTCGTGTAGCGCTGGAAAAGCCTCGGGGTCGGAGATCAAACTCACGAACCACAAGTGATCCAACGGGCCACTTGGCGCAGCCTCTTCAAGTGCGCAAGCCTCGATCTGAGGCAGGCCGATTCCGGGTCCGAGCTCGTCGCAAACCGCCTTGGAAACCAGGCTCGCGGCACGATTTAACTCGTGCACCTCTTCGCCATCCAATGAGCGCGCAACGACATCACGGCCAAGTACAATCGCTTCAAATGCGATTGGTGCAAGCTCGGCAAGACCGACGCCTACAAACAAGCTGCGCTGCGGCCCGCTGACCGGAAGCGACTGCAAGTGGGCCGCAAGGTCCGTCGCAATCGCAAGCCCCGCGTCCAGTAAGCGCGCCTGATCCTCGTCGCCAAAAAAATCCTCGCCGCCTTCCCAGCAATAGGTCTTCCCTAGGCGCTCCCAGTCTAGCTCGGTCGCCATCCGTCCAAGGCTGGCGCCGAAGCGATTGATGGCCTGCTCTTGCGCCGACGTGGATGTCGATGTGTGGCTTTTTGAAGAGGGAGTTTCCATGCGCGCCGCGCTCATAGCTCGACCGCTTATACGGTAGCGCGGGCATGCCACGATTGGGAGTCCAAACTCCTGCGTCTGCGCCGCGTCTTGGGCTCCACCCCGATAGCGCAAAAGGGTGCTGTGGAGTGCCTTGCGGTCAACAGGCCGAGCGATGCTGTTGCCCTTTCCCGGTTTGATACAGCAGGCCATTCGCATGACGTCGTACCCCTTCTATGCAGCCATCTCACCCCCTGGGCTTTGGACGAGTTGGCCCCACTTCTCTCACAGCAAGCGACAGAGCAAGTCGGAGAATCACAGAGGGACGCATATAGGGGTGAGATAGATGCTTCGCTGTGCGCGCAAGTGAGATTAGGCTGCTTACCATATCTCCGCTTGGGTGGGATTCAGCGAGCGACCCCGTGACACGGGCGTACCGCGAGCGCAGCACTTTCCATCACCGCGAATAGCCCGGAATGTCCGAATTTAGCGTCAAAACCACCCGTGAAGAGGTACGCCGACTATTTGCGTTGGCGGTACCTGTAGCCGGTGCACAGCTTGGCGGAATGATGCTCGGAGTCACGGACATGATGATGCTGGGGCGCGTTGGGGCCTCGGAAATGGCCGCTGCAACGCTCGGGAACGTCATTATGATGGGAATGACGATCCCCCTGATGGGCTTGCTCATGGGTGCAGACCCGCTGTTTAGCCAGGCCCATGGCGCTGGCAACTCCAGGCGAATCGGCCGCGTGTTGCAGGGCACGCTGCTCTTGCTGCCCCTGGTCTCTTTGCCGCTTTTCGTCATTGGGTTCTACGCACCGCAGCTCCTTCGGATTTTTGGCCAACCCGAGCACTTAATCGCCCTCGCCAAGACCTACATCTGGATCAACTTGCCCTCGCTTCCCCTATTCCTGGGGTTTAGCGTACTGCGTCAATGGCTGCAGGCGCGGGGGATCGTGAAGCCGGCCATGTGGGTGATGCTCGGTGTGAACCTGCTTAATGTTTTCGCAAACTGGGTCCTAATCTTCGGCAACCTGGGCGCCCCCGCTCTTGGGCTCGAGGGCTCTGCTATTGCAACGCTCATTACGCGGTCGGCAATGGTACTCATGCTTGTCGCGTGGATTCGCCATCGCAACCTAGCTGGGGATACCTGGCTGCCTTGGGATCGCGAAGCCTTCCGGTGGAAGCACCAAACCACCGTTCTCAAACTGGGCTGGGGGATCGCCATCTCGTTCGCGGTCGAGATGTGGGCCTTCCAGGCCGTCGCCCTCATGGCGGGCCAGCTCGGCGAAAATGCACTCGCCGCCCACAGCTTAGTGATGCACACCGTCAGCCTGGTCTTCATGGTCCCACTCGGTCTGTCGATCGGCTGTTCGGTTCGCGTCGGCAACTTGATTGGCGCCGGAGACCCAAACGGTGCCCAGCGCACGGCTTTTGTAGCGCTTGGCTTGACGGCGATTTTTATGACGATCGTCTCGATTACCTTTGTCGCACTCCGCAATCAGCTACCGCTCATGTTTTCAAGTGAGCCCGAGCTCGTTGCAATCGCTGCGACGCTGCTGCCGATCGCCGCGATGTTCCAAGTGTTCGACGGCTTGCAAGGAGTTTGCGGCGGCATTCTGCGGGGCATGGGCCGGACGCGCGCACCTGCCTTTGCCCATGCACTCGGCCTGTACGCACTGGGGCTTCCGCTAGGGCGCTACCTTCTACATCAAGGCGAACCTCACCTAACCGATATTTGGTGGGGACTCTGTTCGGGGCTATTTGTAGTTGCCACCTTACTTGTCGGGTGGGTCTTCGTTCGCGGTCCCCGAACCGTCACTGCCCTAGAGTCGAGCTCCGCATAGAGGCAAACCTTGCGGCCAAACGAGGATCTGCGCGCGACACATCTTTCGGGAAACGCGCTTTATAAGACAGCCAATCGGAGAGCTTGCTCGAGATCTTCACATTCGAATTGAAAGCCAGCATTGGTGAGTGCAGCTGGAACGGCGCGGTTGCTAACAAGGAGCGCTTCGTCGGCGAAACCGCTGGTCACTAATCTCAACAGAAATGCAGGGACCGGGAAGATCGCGGGCCGCCGCAAGACACGACCTAGCGCTCTGGTGAACACCTTATTCGTGCATGCCTCTGGGGAGATCAGATTTGCAGGTCCATCCAAAGCCTGGTTGTCGAGCGCAAAGAGGAGTGCGCGAACGAGATCGTCTAGCAAGATCCAGCTCATCCACTGCTTGCCGTTGCCAAGGGTGCCACCCAATCCCAACCGAAAGATCGGCAACATCTTGCCCAAGGCGCCGCCGGCGGGATCGAGAGCTAAGCCGATTCTAAATGCAACGACGCGCTCGACGCCAACTGCCCGAGCGCGGAACACTTCGCGCTCCCACCCCCTCGCGAGCTCGGTGAGGAACCCCGTCCCCGGCCCCTTTGGCTCCAAAGTCCCCTCCGTGATCTGACTTTCGTCAAAGTTGGACTCGTTGAGAATGCGGTCTGAATCCTCGCCGTACACACTCAAGGCAGACGCAGAGATCAGTACTGCGGGTTTGGTCTTCAGGCGCTCGATCGCGTCGACTAGGACGCGGCTGCCCTCGATACGGCTCGTCGACAGCACCATTTTGTACGAGTCTGTCCAGCGCTTCGCCGCAATCGGTGCGCCGGCCAAGTGGACCACGGCATCCGTGCCCTCGGGAAGAGCTGTGGCCTCGGATGGGCCCTCTGGATTCCAAAGGCAGTCCCCCGAGGAGGCCTGCTTTCCGGAGTGCCTAAGGACCGGCAGGACCTCGTCTCCACGACTCACTAGGGCCGCACAAAGCGCCCTTCCCACAAGACCCGAACTTCCTGTCACCGCAACTCGCATGCGCATCAGGTTATCATGTCCCCATGAGCTTCCGATTTTGTATTCACCTGCCCGTCCGATGGAAAGATATCGATGCGGCAGGCATCCTTAATAACGCCGTGTATCTGACTCTAGTGGAGCAGGCCCGATACGGCTATTTCGACAATCTCGGCTTGCTTGACGGCAACGCCGATTTCAACTTTCTACTCGGCGAGACCACCGCGCGCTACCTAGCCCCCGGCCGGGCTGGTATGGAGCTGACCGTTAGAATTCGGACCTCGCGGCTCGGAAACAAGAGCTTCGACCAAGAATACGAGGTCGCGTGCGGCGAGCTGCTCTTGGCGCGCGTCTCGGCTCGCTTGGTATGGGCAGATACCAGTCTGGCGAGCCGCGTTATTCCCGAGATCGTCCGTACTGGCATTGCAACGTTCGAGGGAATTCCCGAGCGCAGTTAGATGATCGGCGTCCTCAAGAAGAACCCCCAGTTTCGAAAGCTCTGGTTTGCTCAGGTCGTCAGCGCAATCGGCGACTGGCTGAACCGAATCGCGACCCTTGTGCTCATCGGCGAGTTGGGTGCGCATGGTGCTCAACTTGGGGTCGGGATCATGTACGCAGTCGAGTATTCGCTACGCTTGCTGCCAACGGCGGCATTCAGCCCCCTTGCTGGCCCCCTCGCCGACCGCCTATCGAGGCGCGCCATCATGATCGCCAGCGATTTCGCGCGAGCGGCTGTCGTTTTGTGCCTGCTGCTGATCCGCGGTCCCGAGCACCTGCACTTCCTCTACGGAATCATCTTTGTGCAGATGAGCCTAGGCATCTTCTTCGAGTCGGCTCGGTCCGGGGCGCTTCCCAACACTGTCTCCAAGGACGACCTTCACGAGGCGTACAGTTTGTCCGCCGCAACCTGGAGCACAATGCTCGCTGTTGGCGGGTTTCTCGGAGGCGTGCTGGTGGTGGTAATCGGTACCGACGGAGTGTTCATCGTGGACGCCGCAACCTACCTGCTGAGTGCGGCGTTCCTGTGGGGGCTTCGCCTGCCCGACGTTCCCAAGCAAAAGGAGCGCTTCCGCCTTCTCGATGTGCTTCTGTTTCGAGACCTGCGTCGAGGGTTTACCCACGTGCGCAACCTGGGCATAGCGCCGATCCTGTTATCCAAGGTTCTCTGGAGTCCATGTGGCGGCTACGTGATCTTGTTCCCAATGATCGCCAAGCGCTACGAGGCGGGCGAAGTTAGCCTGCAGGATACCGGTACTGCGATCGGCTTGCTTTTCGCGGCTCGGGGAGTTGGAACCGGGCTGGGACCGATCCTCGCCGGCCGCCTCGGAGGCTCCTCTGAAGCCGCACTCATCCGCCAAACGTGGGGCGGCATGCTGCTGGGGTCAGTCGGTTACCTCTTCCTGCCCCTGGCTCCCTCGCTAGCGGTGGCGACGCTCTGTGTGACGGTTGCCCATATGGGGGGAAGCGCCCAGTGGGTCGGTTCTACCACCTATTGGCAAAGGCGCATTGATGATGCTTACCGAGGTCGCGTCTTCGCAACAGAGTTCCTCCTGATGACCCTTAGCTTCAGCGTATTCGCCCTGCTGTCCGGCTTCCTTTACGATAGGACAAAAGACATGGACTTGGTCATTTGGATCTTCGTCGCCCTAACGACAAGTGGCGGCCTGATCGCACGTAAGTTATTTGCGCAACTGCCGAGGGGCAACGCCGCCTAAGGGTGGTGATCGTGGCGGGCTACCCGCGGGGAAGGGCCAAGGAGTAACCTGCTCCCTATAGAGAGCACCTTGGCTTGACTTTCAGGGCGCTACACGCGTGAAATTGAAACCCTGATGCGTCACACTATCGCGCCTATGGCTCCCGCAGCAGATTCGACGTTCGAGAAGCAGATCCACGACGCCTTCGGAGTTCTCCGGGGCGCGCTGATCGAACTCTTCGCTTCCGTAGGCGCGGACGCCTTCAAGCCCTACCCCGCTTCCCGGCGCCTCAAGGTCAACAAAAACCTGACCTGGAAAGCATCGAAGATCATTCGCGCGACAGGTCCCGCCGAGGCGATTCGCCACGTGCCGGGCAAGGGTGGCGTAAAGCTTCTAATCGCCGCGTTCGAGCGCAGTGGTGCCCCCCAAGAGATCATCACCCGCTCGCGAGGCGCTTTCGAGTCGTTCGACACACTGATCGAACTCCACTCCGGCGACAAAGCTACCTTGGAGCTGATGCTGGATGGACTGTCGTCAAACGCGAGCGAAGGCGAATCCCTAGTCGCGACTCGCAAACTTGCCTACCGCGGTAACAGCGGTATCTGGGGCATGCAGAGCAAGGCTCGAATCACGACATTTGTGCTCTCACCAACCAAAACTGCCGCCCCCGGCTCGAACATCTTTGACAGCTTGCTTCTGACTGGCTTTCTCGGACTGCAGCGCCTGCGCCCCGAAACCCCCTGGACTCTCCTGCGCCTGCGCTCCTATCAAGACGACGGCACGGACCTTGGCAAGGACCACCGCTCGCACTCTCTCGATCGCGGAGCCCAAGAAGCCTGGGGAATTCCACTCCTGACCGAGTTCAGCACGCGCAACTTACAACCGCTGGCCGTTCGTCAAGATGGCGACGAGCTCGTGGTCGAGTTACTAGAAGGCCCGGTCGGTAAACAGGGCAAGATGGACATCTACTTCGGTCGAATGGATGAGGCCTTTGCCGCTCTCACATCCACTCCCGAAGACCGAATCGGCGAGTTCCTTTCCGACTACACCCTCCCCATCGAGAACGCTCAGTTTGACGTGATGGTCCACGAGGACCTTCCCCCCCTGCGCGATTACTCGTTCCAACTCTTCAGCCGACTGGATGGGCATCTACCGCCCCCCTCACAGCACCGCGGCAAGCTAGCGCTCCCCATCCCAATCGAAGTGCACGACTTGGGCGTTGGCATACACGCGATGGCCACGCCGCTGTACCCGCGCTACACCGAGCTGATCTCCAAGTCGTTTGCAGGGATAGGTCTCGACCCCGCACGCTTCCGCACCCTGCGAGCGACGGTCGAGTTCCCGCCCCTCTGCACAACGGGCGTCTTCACATTCCCCCTGCCTGACCCCAGCGACGACTAAGACGCAAGTTTGTAAGTCGAAAAAGAGCGCGCGGCTGAATCAGCCGCGCGCTCTTTTGATAGCCCCTTATCTCGCTTGTATTAGACGGAGAGAGCCTCGTGCGCAGCTTCTTCCTCGTACGCATCAATCGGCGGGCACGAGCAGATCAAGTTTCGATCGCCATAGCCGTTGTCGACGCGCTTTACCGTTGGCCAGTACTTGAACTGCCTCGTCCACGGTGCGGGGAAGGCGGCTTGCTCGCGAGAGTAGCCGTGATCCCACGTGTCGCCACAAACTTCGGCGGCAGTATGAGGCGCATTGTGCAGCGCGTTATCAACTTTGTCCGAACGACCCTCTTCGATCGCTCGGATCTCCTCGCGGATCGTGATCAGCGCGTCGCACAAACGGTCTAACTCGGCGCGCGACTCGGATTCCGTAGGCTCGATCATTAGCGTGCCCGCGACCGGGAAGCTCATCGTCGGCGAGTGGAAACCAAAATCCATCAAGCGCTTTGCAACGTCTTCAACGTGCACGTCCGTTTCCTTTTCAAACGGGCGGAAGTCCATGATGAACTCGTGCGCAACAAAACCGTGGATCCCGGTGTATAGGATCTCATAATGCGGCTCGAGCCGCTTCTTCATGTAGTTGGCATTCAAGATCGCAACCTGGGTCGCGCGCTTCAGGCCAGGGGCGCCAAGGAGCGCGCAGTACATGTAGCTGATCGTCAAGATGCTCGCGCTGCCGAACTCGGCCGCGGCGACCGCGCCTGTGTCATCATTTGCCTCTGGCCGACCAGGGAGGTACGGGACAAGGTGCTCCATCACGCCAATGGGGCCGACGCCGGGGCCTCCACCACCGTGCGGGATAGCGAATGTCTTGTGCAAGTTCAGATGGCAAACATCCGCGCCGAAGTCGCCAGGGCGGCACAGGCCAACTTGGGCGTTCATGTTCGCGCCGTCCATGTAGACCTGTCCGCCCGCTTCGTGAATCACCTCGCAAATCTCGATGATGCCCTCTTCGAACACGCCGTGGGTCGAGGGGTAGGTCACCATCAAAGCGGCGAGATTATCCTTGTGCGCCTCGGCTTTGGCTTTCAAGTCGTTCACGTCTATGTTGCCAGCTTCATCGCATGCAACGGTGACGACTTTCATGCCAACCATCACCGCCGAGGCGGGGTTCGTGCCGTGCGCGGAAGTCGGGATCAAGCAGATGCGGCGCATCGCCTCGCCAGCCAATTCGCTCTTCGCATCTAAGAACCGACGAATCGCCAAGAGTCCCGCATACTCTCCCTGGCTTCCAGCATTGGGCTGAAAGGACATCTTCGCGAAGCCGGTAACCTCGGACAAAATGATATCCAAGCGGCGCACGAGCTCGGTGTAACCACCGGCTTGCTCGACGGGAACGTGTGGGTGCATGTTCGCGAACTCGGGCCATGAGATTGCCAACATCTGCGACGTTGCGTTTAGCTTCATCGTGCACGAGCCAAGCGAGATCATCGACTTGTTCAGAGCAAGGTCAGCGAGCTCCAGGCGGTGAATGTAGCGCAGCATCTCGTGCTCGGAGTGATAGCTGTTGAATACGGGGTGCTCCATGAACTCCGTCTGGCGAGCGTGGGCTTTCGCATCACCAGTCGCAAGGCTAGTCGCTTGGTCGGCCACAAGAGCTTCGAGCCGCGACGCCTCCCCACCGAACAGGACGATCAGGTCGCACACGTCTTCGAGGGTCGTCGTCTCGTCCAGGTTGACTCCGACTGTGCCCTCGCCGAAGTTGCGCAAGTTGCACCCCAAAGCGACTGCGTTTGCGTGCAAGTCGGCGGCGTTGCCACCGCTCACGTTGACGGTGATGTTATCGAAGAAAGCACCGGCTTCGACATCGTGCCCTAGGCCGCGCAGACCGCGCGCCAAGATGGCTGTCAAGCCGTGCATGCGCTCAGCGATTGCGCGCAGGCCGTCTGGCCCGTGATAGGTCGCGTAGAAGCCTGCGAGTACGGCGAGCAGAACCTGGCTAGTGCAGATATTGCTGGTCGCCTTGTCGCGGCGAATGTGCTGCTCGCGCGTCTGCATCGCCATGCGAAGTGCTGCGCCACCGTTCGCATCCACGCTGAGGCCGATTAAGCGGCCCGGCATAAAGCGCTTGTACTTGTCCGAAGTCGACAGGTAGCCCGCGTGGGGACCGCCGTATCCCATCGGCACGCCGAAGCGCTGGCACGAACCAACGGCAACGTCCGCGCCGAACTCACCTGGTGCGCGAAGCACGGCAAGCGACATCAAGTCTGCTGCGACGACAAGCATCGCGTTGTTTGCGTGGGCCGCGTCGGCGAGCGCCTCGAAATCGTCAACGCGACCGCGCGTGTCGGGGTACTGCACCAAGGCGCCGAAGATACGGCCGTTCGAGTCATCGTTAAAATCCCACGTCGCGTGATCGCTGATCACAAGTGTGATGCCTGCCATCTCGGCGCGTGTCTTTACGATCGCAATCGTCTGCGGGTGGCAGCGATCAGAGATCAAGAACACAGCGCCTTTACCACGTTGGGCGCGCAGGCAGAGCGTCATCGCTTCAGCAGCGGCAGTCGCCTCGTCTAAGAGCGACGCACCAGCCATCGGCAGTTGCGTCAGATCGCAAACCATTGTCTGGAAGTTGAGCAGTGCCTGCAGACGCCCTTGGCTGATCTCTGCTTGGTACGGAGTGTAGGCGGTATACCAGCCGGGATTCTCCAGCACGTTACGCTGGATGACCGCTGGCATCACAGTGCCGTGATAACCGGTACCAATGTACGTCTTCAGAACCTCGTTCTGCTTCGCAACGGCGCGCAGCTCCTCGATCAGTTCGCGCTCGCCGCGGCCGTTCGTGAGGCAGGCGCCCTCGTCGAGATCTCGGGCCAAGCGAATCTTCGCCGGCACCGTCTGGTCCACAAGCGCATCGAGACTGTCGAGGCCAAGGGTCGCAAGCATACTGTCGACATCCGCGGGAGCGGGGCCGACGTGACGGCGGGTAAAGGTATCGAGGGGACGGGTGAACATGGCTGCCAATTTTTATATTGAAGGGACCTGCCGAAAAGTCGGCGCTCGCAGTTTGAGGCAGACATTCTAGCGGCCATTGGAAACCCCGTCGCCGGGGAATAGGGCCTGGCGCGTAAAACTGCTCGGGAAGCCCCGCGTCTCTGGCAGCCGAAACCCAGGTCGACGCGGGTCGTCTTTCCGGCCTACGGGGGTTTTTGCCCCTGAAGGGACTTTGCTGGATGCAGCCCTGGGGCCCCTGGCCCATAATACCCCCATGAACTGGCTCTTTCTCAAAGGACTCGCCCGCAGCCAAGGACACTGGGACCGGCAGCCTGCGGTCTTCATGGACCGCGTCCCCGGAGCCCGGGTGCACACCATCGACCTACCCGGAGTAGGTGAAGCCGTGGAACGGCTTGCCCCCTGGAAGGTGGCTGGACTCGTTGCCGACCTGCGCGAGCGCTGGCTTGAACTCAAGCAGCAGCCCGGGGTCGACGATACGTCGCCCTGGTCTATCCTTGGCATCAGCCTTGGCGGCATGATCTCCATGGAGTGGACAGCAAGTCATCCCACGGACTTTGAGCGATCCGTCATCATCACCTCGAGCGCAGGCAACCTCTCGCCTCCCTGGAAGCGCCTCTTGCCTTCGGTTGGGCCCAAGTACATGCGTGCCTTTTTGGCCAAAGATGCCAAGGACCGCGAGGGCCACTCCCTCGCCGTGACGACCAATGAGCTAGCGCAACGCGACGAGCTGATCGAGCTCTTCGTCGAGGTCGCCAAGACGCACGCCTTGCGCCCGTCCGTGGTAATTCGGCAGCTGCTCGCCGCCACCCGCTGGCGCGCCCCCAAGACGCTTCCCATCCCGACACTCTTTCTTGGCAGCATGGCCGACGGCATGGTTCATCCAAGCTGTACGCCGGCGTTAGCCACGCGCTTCACCGCGCCTTCGCGCATGCACGAAACAGCCGGCCACGAGATTCCGCACGACGATCCATTCTGGATAGCGGACCAAGTTGCCGAGTGGCTGTGACGCGCCCTTTCGCGCTATTACGGAACTAGGTATCGACCCCGTAGCCTACGGGGTGCTAGACCAGTGCCTTCGAGACGATCTCGAACACATCCTTCGACAGGCCCTCGGTTCCGACGATGCGCTCGAGCTCGGCCTTCATCAGGCCCTGGCGTGCTACGTCGAAGCGCTTCCATGAGTTGAAGCTAGTCACCAGGCGACTTGCGATCTGTGGATTCAGCTTGTCGGCCTCGATCACGCGGTCGGCCACGAAGGTGTACGCCTTGCCATCCTTGCGGTGGAAACCCCACATGTTGCCCATCGCGAACGCGCCGATCAGGGAGCGCATACGGTTCGGGTTCTTCATCGTGAAGTCGGCGTGCCCGTACAGCTCGACGATGTGCTCGAAGGTATCGGCGTGAGACGCTGTCGCTTGGACTGTGAACCACTTGTCGATAACAAGCGGATCATGTTTCCACTGATCGAAGAAGCTGCTGAGTGCATCGCTGCGCTCGTGGATATCCTTGCCCGCCAAGATGGCTAGACCTGCGATCTGGTCGGTCATGTTGTTGGCGCTGTCAAAGTGCGCCTTCAAGATTCCGATCTGGGCCCCGTCGCTGCCTTGGCCGATCAAACTTGCCAGCATGCCCAGGCACGAGTTGCGCAAGCTGCGCTTCCCCATATCTTCCTTCGCGTAGCGGTACGGGCCGTCGACTGTCGAGGAGTTGTAAATCTCGAGCAACACATCCTTGTGCGCTGTCGCTAATCCTCGAATCGCAAACACGCGCGCGGTGTGGATCGCGTCGGGGTCGATGGTCTCGAACTCTTGGCCCAAGATGCGCTCGGCGGGTAGACCCATGGCGTTTGCCTTGAGCGCTGGGTCTAGCTCCCTGTCCGCAAGCAGCGAACCGTAAGCGCTTACAAATCCAGCGTTGAGCGCAAGCTCGTTGCCTGCTTGAACGTCGGCGATCAATCCTAAGAGGACCAACTTCATCAAGCGCTGGCCAGCTTCCCAGCGGTTGAACGAATCCGAGTCGTGCGCCATGCGGAAGGCGAGATCGGCTTGGGACTCTTCCATCTCCAGCTTCACTGGTGCTGAAAAGTTGCGTAACAAGGACGGGACCGGGCGAGTGTTGATACCGGTGAAGGTCACACATGTGCGCTCGGCAGTCAGCTCGATCACGGTTTCGGTCGCGCCCTGAGCAGGCACCTCGCCATGCAGCGGCAGGTCATCGCCATCGGCACCAAGCAGGCCGAGACGCACGGGCAGTAACATCGGCTTGAATGCGCTGCCACCGGGGACGTCGCCGCGGGACTGCTCGAAGGTAAGCGTATACTCGGACTTACCGGGGTCGAAGTCGTCGGTCACTTTCAGCGTCGGCGTGCCCGCTTGCGTATACCAGTTTTCGAACTGTGCAAAATCGCGACCGTTGGCATCTGCCATCGCCGCGCGGAAGTCGTCACAGGTTACTGCGCAGCCATCATGGCGTTCGAAGTACAGGTCCATGCCTTTGCGGAAGCCCGCCTCGCCCAGCATCGTGTGGTACATACGAATCACCTCGCTGCCCTTCTGATACACCGTCGAGGTGTAGAAGTTGTTCATCTCGATGTACGACTCGGGGCGAATCGGGTGCGCCATCGGGCCGGCGTCCTCGGGGAACTGCGCCATGCGCAAGCCGCGCACATCTTGGATGCGCAAGACCGCCTTGCTGATCATGTCACCGGAGAACTGCTGGTCGCGGAAGACGGTCAGGCCCTCTTTCAAAGTCAGCTGGAACCAGTCGCGGCAGGTGACGCGATTGCCGGTCCAGTTGTGGAAATACTCGTGGCCGATGACGCCTTCGATACCCTCGTAGTCGCCGTCGGTCGCGCTGTCCGGGCTTGCCAAAACGAACTTCGAGTTGAAGACGTTCAGACCCTTGTTTTCCATCGCACCCATGTTGAAGTCGCCAACGGCAACAATCATGTAGATGTCCAAGTCGTACTCTAGACCGAAGGTGTCCTCGTCCCACTTCATCGACTTTTGCAACGAGACCAGCGCGTGTTCGCACTTGTCAATATTCTGAGGCTCGACCCAAATTTCCAGCGCGACGTTGCGGCCGGACGTTGTCGTGTACTCGCCGGCATGGCACTTCAAGTTGCCAGCGACAAGGGCGAACAGGTAGCTCGGCTTCTTGTGCGGGTCTTCCCAGATAACACGGGTGAGGCCACTCTCGAGTGACTCGGTGCTAACCTTGTTTCCGTTCGAAAGCATGACCGGGTACTTGTTCAGGTCGCCGTCGATCGTGACCGTGAAGATCGCCATCACATCGGGCCGGTCGAGGTACCAAGTGATCCGGCGGAAGCCCTGGGCCTCGCATTGGGTGCAGAAGTTACCTGATGACTTGTACAAGCCGGAGAGCGTCAGGTTCTCCTCGGGTTTAATCGCAACGGTGCACTCGAAAACAAAGGTGCCATTCGGAACGTCCTCGACAGTCAGCTCTTCCTCGGCGGCGATGAAGGCGACTTGCGCGCCGTCGATCTTCACGCTTTTCGTGTCGAGCAGCTCACCCATAAGGACCAGCGCGCGCGAGCCGTCATTGACAGATTCGTTCGTGCGCATGACCAGCTTCGAGTGCACTAGGGTCACGCCTTCGCCAAGCTCGAAGCGCAGATCGACAGTCTCGATCCAAAAGTCGGGCTCAGTGTAGTCCTTGCGGAAGATGGCCTGGGGAGGCGCGACGGGTGCAGAAGTCGATGAATTCATAGCGATGAGATAGAAGGGTAGTCAGCGAGTCGGGGCAAACACTAAGCGAATGAGCGCACCCCAAATAAGGGAGCCCCACAGGGAGAATACACCGTTTCTTGACGTGTGAGGGGACCAAAAGGCGACCCTAGGCTACCGCGAACTGCTTTTTGCGAAAATGCCTGCCGATTTCAAGAAGCTCGCCAAAAGCACTCGCCTACAGATCCCACTTCCCGGCCCCAAGGCCCAACCTCCGGGGTCGAAGGGCCCTCTCGCCTACGTCCTCCAAGATCCCGAATTCAATAAGGGGTCCGCGGCCGAGAAACCCTCAAAATCTCATCGGGCAAGCCCCTCTTACCGTCGCATGAATCACCCCGCTGTCCTATTGTAGATATCCCATGAGCAGCGCTCTTAAATTCCTAACGCGCGATGAGTCCCCTGAGGACTTCAACGATGTCTTCGCGATTCACGCTGCTGCTTTCGGCACGGATGGCGAGTCTCGCTTGGTAGACAAGGTTCGCAAGTCCACGAAATCACTAGTCTCGCTCGTTGCTATTCAAGGCGAAGAGCGCTTCAGCGGCGAGGTCATTGGCCACATTCTGGTCAGCCCCGTGCGGATCGACAACGCGCCTGAAGATGTGCTGTACATGGCTCTTGGCCCGATGGCGGTACGCCCCGACCTCCAGCGCCAAGGCGTCGGAGCACGGCTCGTGCTCAATGCGCTCGACGCCTGCCGCGAACTCGGCGCCGCAGCGATCTTCGCTCGCGGACACCCCGAGTACTATCCTCGCCTTGGCTTTGAGCACGTCTCCGCACTGGGCCTGTATTACAAGAGCAAGGAATACGGGCCCGCTTTCTTTGGTATCGAACTCCAGGCAAATGCGCTGACGGACCGCGCCGGCGAGGTGCACTACCACCCCGCCTTCGACGGCCGGTAAAGCGCGACCTAAGACGCAGGAGCGCAAGCGCTTCGTTTAAGCAGAGCGTGATTCGCTAGGGGAGCACAGCTTCCTGCTCACGCGTAACCACATCGGGCTGGTGCTTCGCGCGCTGGTGATCGCGCCAGATCTCGGCGGTTAGCCAGCGCGGGTCTTGCACGTCCAGCTCCCACTTCCCAAGCGCGTCGAGCAGCTCTCGTACCCGCTGGGGCTCGGACTTCGCAAGGTTTTCCAGCTCGCCCGGATCTTCTTCTAGGTTCACAAGAATCGGCTCTTGGAAAGTTCCGTCCTTATTCTCGATGCGAATCACTTTCCAATCGCCATCGCGCGCGGCCGCGGCCACGGCGCGCCTCCAGAAGAGGCGTGTGTGCGGCGCTGCTTGGGAGCCTTTGTTTACCAGCGGCATCAAGTCCACACCATCAAAACCGTGCCCATCTGACCCGGGAGTGGGCGTCAAATCCGCGCCAGCAGCGGTCCAAAAAGTAGGCAACAAATCCAAGCTACTCGTCAGCCCATCAAACGTCCCGGCCCCCACGGACCGGGGCCAATGCATCAAGAACGGAACGCGGTGACCACCCTCCCATTTGCTGCCCTTCATACCTCGCCACGGACCATTGTCCGAGTGGTTCGTCGTCGCACCTCCATTGTCTGAGAGAAACACGATCATCGTGTTTTCAAGTTGCCCCTTCGCTTCCAGTGCGTCGACGACCCGGCCAATGCCCTCGTCCATCGCCGTCACCATCGAAGCGTAAGTACGTCGGCCCTTGTGCTCGATGCCGGAGTAACTCTCGAACAGGTCCGGACGTGCGTGATTCGGACTGTGAGGCGCGGTATAGGAGAGATAGAGGAAGAAGGGCGTCTCCGACGGCTGAGCTTCGATCGTCGCAACGGCCTCGTCTGTCAAAAAGTCCGTGAAGTAATCGAAGTCGGACTCGGGAACAGGAGTGCCGTCGCGCTCGATGCGCTGGGCTTTGGAGGGCGACTTCTCAAGCAGCGGGAAGTAGCTCCGCGATCCTCCGAGAAGACCGGTGAAGTGCTCGAACCCCTGCCTCATCGGATGCAACTCGGGCGCCCCACCGAGGTGCCACTTGCCAATCGCGTAAGTCGAATAACCAGCTTCTGTAAGCCCCGTAGCTAAGGTTCGCTGGTTTGGGAGAAGGCCGCCGGAGGCACCCAGATTGCACTCGAAGCCGCCCTCTTGTTGATAGTGCCCCGTCAGCAAACCCGCACGCGAAGGTGCGCAGACGCTCGCCGTCACATGTGCGTCGGTGAAGACAAGTCCCCCGCTCGCAAGGCGATCCAACGCAGGCGTTCGGATATCCGGACTGCCCGTAAACCCACAGTCGATATAGCCAAGATCGTCCGCAAGGATCAGGACAACATTTGGCCGATTCTCAGCAATCGGGACATTCTGCGTCGCGGTATGGCAGGCCAAAACAAACGAGAGAGTTGCTAGTAACAAAAGGATTCGCATGCGCCCGAGCTTACGTCTTCTGGAAGGTCGCTAGAATAGCCCGCTCACAAATACGACATGCCACAATCTCCCTCATCCAGCGAGCGCCGCAACGCCCTGTTCGCTCTGCTTGCCGTAACCGTCATCTGGGGATGGACCTTCGTCTGGATGAAGCAGGCCCTCGGTCAGGCCCAGCTCACCTTGGGACCAGGTGGCGAGGCTGCCGCGCGAGGCCTATTCCTCACCCTCCGGTTCGGCGTCGCCGCCCTCGCGCTCCCCCTGCTCCTGCCTTCGTGCCGCACAGCTAAAAACTTCAGCCCTCGCTTGTGGATAGAGGGCGGCGCTTTGGGACTGCTCCTTCTCGCGGGCTTCCTGCTCCAGATGGCTGCACTCTCGTCGCTTACGCCAGCGGTCTCAGCGTTCCTCACCAGCTTGTATGTAATCTTCACAGCCTTCCTCTCGCTGTTTAGCGTGAAGCACCGCAACCTCTCCTTTAGCCTTTTGGCCGGCGTTGTACTCGCAACACTGGGCGCAGCCTATATCTCGGGCCCGCCCCAGCTCGAATTCGGTCTTGCCGAGTGGCTTACAGTCCTCTGCGCCTTCCTGTTTGCCTGCACAATCCTCGTCACCGACGCCATCACAAGGCGCCACGCTCCCGCCGCCGTTTCGCTCTCATCGTTCGCGATTGTCGCCGTCGGCTCAGCCCTATACACGGCGCGGACGCTAGCGCAAGAGGGCGCGCCCACTCTTTCGCAACTTCTCAGCTTGCTGAGCGAATACGACTTCTGGATGCCACTCGCATGCTGCTCGATCTTGGCAACCCTGATCGCATTGACGGTGCTCAATCACTACCAACGGATGCTCGAACCGGTGCGAGCGGCAACGCTCTACGCGCTCGAGCCCGTGTGGGGCGCCGTGATCTCCGTGCTGTACGGCATGGAGGCCGTCAACGGCTGGTTCGCTCTTGGCGCAGGCGCGCTTCTCGCGGGCAACTTGATTGCCGAGCTTGGGCCTAAACAGAGAAAGTAGAGGCTTTCCTTCTAGTGGGAGTCACCCATGAGCGGTCTCCCCAGGCTGTCATGTGGGGCGGAAGTCGTAGCCTTGAACCGTGTATACCTGACCACAAGGGGCGGTAAACCCCGGCCCCGATTCCCGCAATAGGGCCCTCCACGAACGAACTCTGGAACACCCCACTTATCCTTCAAGTCCGCCCGCCAAGTATGTCGACTCTTCTGTATAAAGCCGCCCGCGGGTAATCGCATCCTCTCAATCTAATCCAAAAGAAGACCTCCTTTCGAGCATGCCCTTTGCAACGATTCCTTCCAAGCTGCTGACTCCCGAGTCTTTGCCCAGCCTGCCCTCCGTTGCGATCGAGATCATGCGCATCGCCGAGGACAAAAACGCAACGCTCGAGGACATTTCAGAGGCTATCTCGCGTGATCCCGGGCTTACTGCGAAGCTGCTCAAGCTCTCGAGCTCGGTCCTGTTCAGCATGGGAAGCGAGGTCCACACGATCCAACAGGCGAGCATAGTGCTCGGTATGAAGTCGGTGATGATGCTGGCCCTGTCGTTCTCGCTTGTCGATGCTATGGACATCGGAGACGAAAACTTCGACTTCGACGACTTCTGGGTACGCAGCCTAGCGGTGGCGGTGGCCGGGCGTAGCTTCGCCATCAGCTCGGGTAACCCCGCTCTTGCGGACGAGGCCTTCCTGTGTGGCATGCTCTCTCACATCGGCGGGTCGATCTTGGCGCGAGGCATGCCCAGCGACTATCAAGACCTACTCGCTAAATCACCTGGAAACTGGCCCTCGCCCCATTGCGAAGAAGAGCACTTCGGCTTCACGCAATCGGACGTAATGCTCGCACTCTTAGGCTCTTGGTCTTTGCCCGCTCGAACAGTCACAACCGTCAGCTACATGCAGCGGCCCGAGTTCATTCCCAAGGGACAAGATGACGACACGCGCGAACTTACTGCGATCATGGCACTCGCCTCGATTTCTTCGCGGGTGCTCTTCGACAACGACAAGGTGACAAGCTATCGCAAGCTCCGCAGTTGGGCGGGCACGCGTTACGGAATTGGGCACGAGGCCCTCGACGCGATGCTCAGAGAGTTTAATAGCGGCGTGGCAGAGATGGCCGGCCTACACAAGATCGTGCTGCCTCCTGGCGAAAGCACAAGCTCACTTGTGCAAGCCGCGCGCGAGCAACTTTTGAAGCGAAGCCTGTCCAGCGTCCACAATCTGAACGCTGCAAAAAAATCGCATCGTCGCGAGAAGGACGAGATTGAACGCCGAGCGACCACCGACGAACTCACCGGCTTGCCGAACCGTGCCGCGCTCAACCATAAACTCTCCGAAGAGGTGAGCCGTCGCTTGGGACGCAACATCCCCGACGAGTTGGGCGTCCTCATGATGGACGTCGACCATTTCAAAACATTCAACGACAACTGGGGCCACGCCGCAGGTGATGCCATTCTTGCGGCGATAGGTGACACTTTGACCGAGGTCCTTCGCCCAGGAGATTTTGCAGCGCGTTACGGCGGGGAGGAGTTCACTGTCATCATGCCCCTTGCAACGGCGGAGGGCATGAGAATCACAGCCCAGCGCATCCGCCAATCGGTTGAGCAGATGCGCATTCCCTGGGAAGGAGAGATCTTGCGCGTCACGATCAGCTTGGGCGGCGCCCGCCTGAGTACGACGCAATCAGAACTCGATGGGCAGCGGTTGCTCGAGACCGCGGACGCCAAGCTGTACAAGGCAAAAGAGAACGGGCGCAACTGCTTCCTAGGTTAGGCGCGCGTAGTCAATCGCGTTGTTCACCGGCTTAGGAGTGCCGCCTGCAATGCGCTCTTGTCGCAAAGAATCGTGCGGGGCTCTTCGATCTCGACCGCGATGTGGCAGCACTCGGCCTAGCCCTTCTCTTCGAGAGAGTCCCCTAGTTCTGCCTCGCTGAGTGTTTGCAAGCCGAGAAGTCCCTTTTCGAACTCTGCGCCGGCCAAAAGATCCATGAACAGAGCAAACCAACCGCCGAACGCGCCGTCGACCTCTCCAAAGAAGGTCCAAGTGACCAAAGTGTCGCCATCGACGTCCTCATAGGTGAATATTCCCTGGGCAAGATCACCCGTGCCATCGGTCACCCCGAAGACGAGGTCAAAGGTGACGCCCTCCTCGATGCTCGCCGACGTCAGCGTCAGGTGGCCCTTGCCGAGCTCCGCGCCCTCCCACGAATAGCGCATCCCCTTCCCAAAGTCCGTGCCGCTGTAGGTGAATACGCAGTCGGGGTCGCGCTCCCGACTCCACGCCGTCCAGTCTGGCCAAGTCTTCAGATCGGCAACAAACGAGTGAACCCGATCGGCATCTGCCTTGATCGTGAGTTGGCGCTTGACCTCCCAGTTCTCGTCAAGGGCTCCCCCAATGAGGAACACCGATAGGATAAAAACGAGAGCGGCGGCGACGAACTTTTTCATTTGTAAGGCTGGGGGCACAACGAGGGTCTCAGGCGACACATAGTTTCGACAATTTCCCGCCTTCATGCAACGCGGAAGGAACTCGATGACGCTGAGTCGGCGACTTGGGTCGCGCTTGGCGGGGTCAAATAATGGGGTCCGGGGATCGTAACCATCTTGTCAGGTTTGAGAAAGTTGGGGCCAAGGGTGGAACCGAGCGTGCAGTTTGCATATCACGGTACTTGCGCAATGCGCCCCTAGCTGTCCACGGTACTTCCACGTGCCCCAGAGAGAGCCCATGAAGCCGAATCCTGAACTCCTCGCCGCCTATACGGCGACCTCGTATCACGCTGACCTACCCTCGGGCCGCGTCACCCTTCGCATCGGTGAGCCAGCCACTGGATTGAACGATATTCTGATCGAGCACGAGGTGGGTTCGTGGGCATTCATCACGGCGTGCAATCCAATGTCAAAGCAGCCGGGTGATCGCGAGAATCGCAAACACTTGGCCGAGCTCGAGAAGCTCCTCATCGAGCGCGAGTTGATCTACTTCCCCGGCGAGGGCGTCGGCGACTCGACAGCTTGGCCGTGCGAGTCCAGCTTCGTCATCTTGGGCATCAACTTGGACGAAGGCATCGAGATCGCCCGTAAGTTTGGACAGCACGCGATCGTGTTTGGCCGCTTCAACAAGCCCGGCCAGCTGGTCTGGGTAAACGAGTAGCCGCTACTCGCGCTGAGCGAGTTCGAGTAGCGCTGCGCGGTTCGCGATATTTTTAAGGCCATTGGATTGGAGCCCTTCGAGGAGCGACTCTCCGCGGGCAAACTCGCGCGCTTTTTCGAGGAAGCGCTCGTCGCCCGTCAGGTCAAATCCGCGAGCCAAACTCTGTCCGATCAGGTAGCCGTCGGTGTACTGATCGTGGCCGTCGTCCGGCAGCTCACTCGCGTCGCAAAAAGTAACATTGCCATCCGCGCTTCCGACGGCCAGGTGGGACCACGGCGCGCCGCTACCCTGCGGCCAAGCCATGTCGGAGATCATTGATGTGTAGGACGCGACTAAAATCGAGTGGATGCCGGCCCCACGCTTTGTGTCCACGTTCGCGAAAACACGCAAGCGAAGGCCCTCCAGAGCGCTCTCCAGGATTGCCTGCTCGATGGATTGACGCACGCGATACTTGCCTTCTAGCCAGCGCCCCGTCGTCTTCGATTGGATGAATCCGTTGCACGCAGACTGCCCCTTTGCGATCGTGTCGACGATTGGCCCCAGCCAGTCGCTGCGGGCCTCTTGCCGCCACGTGTCATCGCGGGAAAGCGCATAGGCTGCCGTCGCCGCGTCCAGCCCCCAGCCCTGCCCGCGGCCGATCGCGAAGCCCAAGCCAGGGCGCGAATCGACTTCGCGTTTGGCCGCTAGAAACCCGGTCCCCTGTACTTGGCCGGAGCTCCCGTTGGGCAGGCCGTGATACTCCAGCTGAAAGTTTTCTGCGGCTTGCAATAAGTCGCCCTTTGCGAGCGAGTCGTTCCCGAGCCACGCAAGTGCTTTGGCGGTGCGCGTATACCGAATCAGGTGCTGGCTGTCGTGGGGGTCAAAGGCGCGCAGCGCGTCCTCGTAGTCCGGCTGCAGGCCTCGGGCACGAACGAACTCGAGCTGCTCGCGTGGCGCCTTGCTATACCCGAACGCGTCATCCCGGTTGCGCTTGTCACGCCCGGGCATTGAGCCGTTGTAGTAGGAGAAAGGCATGTATTTGCCAACCTGTGGATCGCTCGCGTGCCTTACCCAATCGCGAAGTGCGCTAGGTTTCCCATCTTCGTTGTAGAGCGCAACGGGCATCCGATCGGTCTGCATGCGATGTATATCGAGCAGGTGCCTATAGCCGCTTTGCGAGGCCGAACTGGCGATCTCGACGCCTTCTAGCAGGTGGATCTCCGCGCCACCAGTCATGCCCCCGTATGCGACGCCATAGGGGTGCGCCCAGCCGAGTCTATCGGACTCTAGCGGGTAGTGTCCGCGCCCCATTCCACTTGTCAAGTTGCCGCGCAGTGCTTGAAAATCTGCAGCTAACTCGGAGCGTACTTTTCCGAGTCCGTAGTAGTCGAGTCGCGGCAGCTGTTGACCTTGGGGAAAGTAGCCGGTCCACGAGCTACTGAACCACGACAAGAGCCCGTCCCCTGCAACGCAGAACGCCAGGCCCGCTTGGTCTAGTGCGCGACGCGCCGAAGCCTCGTTCCCTTTCGCCACGATTGCCAAGCGCCTTTGCATTTGCCCCTGCGTTGGCATGTAGTGCATGCGCCCCAGGGACTCGCTTGGCCCGTCCTCGGCTGAGGGGATTGGCGCGACCAAGTCGAACACGTCCGTTCCATTGCCACGCGTACCCGGGTCGACTCCATCTTGTAACACCACGTACCCAGCCGGTACATGCAAGGTCAGGCTGCGAAAGTAAACCTCGCCAAGAGGAGCGCTGTCCGAGGTCGCCCCCGAAGCGCCATTATTTAGGCGCAGGTCGAGCAGCAAGATAGGTTCCCCGGCGAGCACTCGCGCAAAGGAGTGCACGCCGAATAGATTGGGCAAAGGCGCGAGGTCTCGCGCGGCCGACCCCGCGTCACTTCGCATCACGCCGTAGGTCTGCACTTCATGGACAACAGCCCCGGTGCGCGGCGTATCGAGTACGGGCAACGCAAGCGGCGCAAGTTGAAACGTGGTACCGCTCGCATCGCGGGCGGTTAGATTGATTGCAGAGGCGACGCCGAGCAGCTCAGCAGCAGCCGTCTCCAGTGGCACGCGCCCGGCGAGCAACACTTGGTTCGCGGCTCCGTTCGGGCTAGATGGCGGCGTTGCGCCTGTGGACTTTGTAGACACGACGATGCGATATTGCGCGCGCTCGCCCGGCTTGCGTTTTGGATCCCTCCGCACTCGCGCAAGGACCTCGACCACATCGGCTCCCGCTTCTGAAGATGAGAAACGCGAGACGACCTCGAGCTGCGTTTCGAGCAAAGTCCCATCGTAATCTTGCACGGCGAGCGGAGGTGTCCACGTCTGGTTGGGCCACGTCCCAGGGGGCACCAAGAGCGTGCCGTGTAAGACAAAATCCGGCGCGTCCGGAAGGACCGTCTCCATGGTCGCAATGTGCATGCCGGGCAGCTTGTCAGACCACGACGAGGTGACCGGGTGATGGAGAGCCCCCCACGCCGAGGACGTCTCGACTGGCGTGGAGAGGTCCGGTTCGGGAGGGGTGAACTCGGGTGCCTGCGGGGGCGAGTTCACGGCCAACTCCTTGGAGGGAATAGGGTCATCCAAGCGGACTGGCGCAGTCGATTCGGCCGTATTACCCTGGGAGTCCCGCGCAGCTTTCGCGGAATGTGACGGGCCGAGCGGAGGGAGCCCGAGGAGCTCGCGGCGGATCTCGTCCCCATCGTCGGACAGGGCCCGACTGAGCAGGACACAAATAGCGGCGGCAGCTAGGACGCCAAGGACAGCGAGAACGCTCTTCATACGAATCGTATGGTACGCGATGCGCAGTCTATAGATGAGCTGCTTCGGGCTATTACGGAAGCTGTTAGAGACCGTAATGGCGCGCTGCTGTCAGTCGTTGATCTGCTGCACCAGCGCCAGCATCGCCATACGGTTTGAAAGGTTTTTGTCGCCGTCCGATTCCAGGCTTACGGTCAGCGATCCGCCGTCCGTCATCATGCGGGTGTAGTCCAAAAACAGGGGGTTCCCCGTCATCTCAAAGGCATAGGCCAAACTCGACCAGCACTGGAAGTTCTCAGTGTACTGGTCGTGACCGTCGCCAGGCAGATCAGCGGCCGTGCAGAACGGCACGCTGCCCGAGTGATCCAACGGCCCCGTCGCCAAGTGCGACCACGGGCCGGCGTTGCCAGGCTCCCAAGAGAGAGAGCCGATCATCCCGTAATAGGAGTCGTGCAGGACGTCGTCCAGCATCGCTTTATGTGCGGGGCTGACGCCGTCGAAGACACGTTCGCGCATCGCGCGCAGGCCGGCCTCTAAGATCGACATTTCAATCGAGCTGCGCACGCGATACAGGCCATCCAACCACTTGCTTGTCTTTGATTCTATGATCCCACTGCAATCGGCTTGGCCGTCGTTGATGTTCTCAACCACAAGCTCAAGCCAAGCACGCGTCTCAGCGCGATAAGTGTCGTCCAAGCTCGTCGAATAGGCAGCCGTCGTGACATCCATTCCCCAGCCTTCGCCGCGACCGATCTCAAAACCCTTGCCGGGCAACGCGGTGACCTCGTGGATACTGGCCAACAGACCCGTGCCCTGGGTGCTGTGCCAGAATGAGTTCTCGTGCTGGTGGTAACCCAGGTGAAAGTTCTCGGCAGTCATCAAGAGCTCGTCCTTCGCGATGGCGTCGTTGCCCAGCCACGTCAGAGCTTTTTGGAGGCGCGTCACGCGAATAATATGCTGACGATCGTAGGCCTGGAACTCGGCGAGCTCGGCCTCGTATGTCGGCTGCAAGTTATTTGCAACGATGTGGTCGACCTGGAACGTCGGCGCCGAGTCGTACCCAAACGTATCCGGTCCCGAGTTCTGCTTGCCGTTGTAATAGTAGAACGGCACATAGCTATACCCGGGCTCAAAGATCACCCAGTCGGCCACACGTCCCGGTTGGCCATCGGCGTGATAGAGCGCCACCGGCATACGGTCCATCGCCATGCGAAGGCCGTCTGAAAGGTGCCGATAACCTGTTGCCGAGGCCGATGCCGCCGTACGGACACCTTGGAATAAGTTGATCTCCGCGCCACCAGTCATACCGCCGTAGGAGACACCAAAGGGGTGCGCCCACCCAAGGTTGCTGGAATCGACAGGGTAGTTCCCGTCGTTCGTGCCGTTTGTCAGGTGACCGCGGAGCGTGTTGAACTCGGCGCGCAGATCGTCGCGCACGTTTTCCAAGCCCATGTGATCCAACGTCGGCAGCGCGTGACGCTGAGGCGCAAACGAAGGTGTCAGCTCGTTCCACCAAGAGAAGAGGGGAAGGCCCGTTTCGGCGTTTGTATCTTTCACGCAGAACGCCAAGCCGCCACTATCCAGATAGCCTTGAGCCGCAAACAGCCTGTTCGCTGGCGCGATCGCAAGGCGGCGATGAAACTGACCCTGTTTTGGCATGAAGTGCATCGTGCCGTCGCCGATCGCCTTGACGATCGGAAATGAAGTCGTGCCACCCGCGCTCGAAGACGCGCCAAAATACGGGTCGGGCCCATCCTGCAGGACAACCCAGCCATCCGGAACCTGCACCTCGATCTTCTCGAAGTACATGGTATTTAGCGGGTCGTCGACATCAGTGCTTTGGTCGTTGCCATCCGCGCCGTTATTGAAGCGAAGGTCGAAGAGGATGACCTCCTCTTCCTTCAAGACGGACGTATAGGCGTGCACACCAAAAAAGTGCGGCAGCGTCCCTGTCGGACTCGTATCCGGCGTCACCGGCAGCATGGTGTCATACGTGCGCAGCTGCGTCATGGCGTCGCCATGGCGCAACAGCTTCGCATTCTCGCCGTCCATCGGACGGGTCGTGTATTCGTTGCCGAAAACATCCGTGGACGAGATCACGATGTTGGCCGGGTTGGCCAAGAGGGCCGTGACATTCGAAGGCGCGCCCGTCGGGCCAGAGATCAGATCCTCGACACCGGGCGTTCCGGGGTCAGGCGAATCATCATGCGGTGCGAACGTCACATCGTAGCGGACACGAGTTCCAGCGGCGACTGCGGGATCGCGCTGGACGCGAGCGATGATCTCGACCACATCTGCGCCGTCTGTGTCGACCGCATAACGCGAAACGGTTTCAACTTGTGCATTAACGGGCGTGCCGTCGTAGTCCAAGACCGTGAACGGAGACTGCCCATCGATCGAGGGCCACGTGCCTGCAGGCACCGGCAGAGTTCCCCGCAAGATGAAGGACGCAGAACCGGGGGCTTCTAGCTCAAGTCCACCCACAACCGCGCCCGCCTCGAGCTCAATTGTTGGTCCGGGACCGCCATCTTCGCCAATCGTGGCACTCACGCTGCAACTCTGACCCACAAGTGTCACTGCGAGTGCTGCCGCGATCGATTTCGCACTTCTAAAACGCATAGTTCCTTTCCCTATCTAGAACGGGATTTGACCGGGTACATGCAAGCGGAGAGTTCTCACAAGTCCTTCCCTTCCTCCACCCAGACTTTTCGGAACCGCACAATCCCTGAATTGAGCCCAAATGCAAATTCGAAGGAAGTGCCCGCGCCCTGTATGCTTTCGGTCATGGCCATCGCCCAAAATCGACCCACACCTATCGCCACAGCCATCTGCTTCGTGCTGGCATGGCTAGTTCTTGGTCTCCCTATCGCTCGAATCGCGGATCGGGACTTTGAGGTGGACGAGGCGGAGTACCTGACCATCGCCGTCCACTCCATGCGACAGGCGATGGGTGAAACGGACGCTTCCGTTGGAGGCCAGCTGGTTTTACCGACCAATCCCGATCCTTGGAAGGACGGGATCCACGATTCGACTTTCGGATTCCAGAGCCCGGGACTGCCTAAATTGCTCTTCGGTATCACGGGCGTTGCCGCTGGTGTCGGCGAGGTGGACGCTCTAGTTTTTCCGCGCTTTGCCGAGCCTGGACTCTCGCGAGGTGCCGCCAAGGAGAGACGTCTGGCTGCTCGCGAAGCTGTAAAGCCCGCGCTCTCACCGGGTCGGGCACTCACTCGCGTACTCGCCTCGATCATCGCCGCATTGCTCTTCGCTATCGCATCCAGCGTCGCCTCGAGTTGGGCCAAGCCGAGCCATCGCCATGTCGCAGGGGTACTCGCCGCCGCGCTGTGGCTCGCTTCGCCCGTCGCTTGGGAGGCTAGCGCCTACGTGCGTCCCGGCCTGTTGCCGATCGTCTTCTGGTGCGCCGCCCTGCTCCTCACCCTGACCGTAGAGCGAACCATTTTCCTCTCCATCGGACTGGGCATCTGCTGCGGACTTGCAACGGCGGGCAAGCTGAACGGCATCCTTATAGCGCCGCTCGTCCCCTACTTCTTATTCAATGTACTTCGTGGGCGCGGCATCGACAGGCGGCAGGCATTCCGAATCACAGCAGGAGCCTCTGCACTTGCTGGCGCTTTGGCCTTCGCCATCTTCCTGCTCTTTTCGCCCGGACTTTGGCACGACACACTCTCGGGTGTCAGCCAAACGCTCCGCATGTGGACCGGCGACCTTGCGCACCAAGCTAGCATCGCGCCAGACACTGCCACCATCGCAAGCGGTCCGATGCACAGCTTGCAGCTCGGTTTCAGCGGTCTCGTATCCTTCGCCAGCGCCGTCCCCTATGCTGGCGCCGTACTATTACCCCTTGGACTAGCCGCATTGGCACGGGGCTCAAAGCAAGGCCAGCAGCCCCACGTCGACCGCGTTGTTCTAGCGTGGTCCGCCCTGTTGCTTTTGGCTTCGGCGTTGCTCATCCCGATGGATCGCGCGCGCTACATCCTGCCCATGATTGCACCCGCCGCATTGGTACAAGCTCTTTTGATCGCGCGCGTCATGGCGCTCTATGGCGAACTTCGCACAGCCAAAATCCATGACTAAAATCCAACCCTCGCTTCGTCCCTGGATGGTGAAAGACGCCGCCCAGCTCTATGTGGCAGTCACGGAACACGCCGGGGCTATTCACGAGGGACGCCAGAGGAAGCGCCTAATCCTGCACGGCTTGGATCACGACGCCGCCATGTACGCGATCTGCCGCAACTAGTTAGAGCTGCGACTGCACCGCGTCGATCTTATCCTGGACCGACTGCTCCTTGTCCACACGCGAGCCAAGCCGGATCGTCGTCGAGATGCGCGCAGAGCCCTCGGCGTGCAGAGTCTCGTGAATCTCCTTGAGCGCGCCCATGATGACATCGTAATCGCCCTCGATATTTGTCCCGTAGCCGTGCAGGTTCACGGGCAAACCCGTGGCCTTTAGGATCGAATGAGCGCGCGCAACTTCCTTGCGAACGCTAACTTCGCCCGTAAAGGGCACAACACAGATATCGGCTATTACCTTCATGTTGCGTAGGATAACAGCCCGGCGGCGGTAGATGCTCACTCCGTCCGCATCCACTCTCCTTCCCATGATCAAATACCTAGGCTCAAAGCGCACGCTAATCCCTCGCCTGCTCGAGGTGTTTGATGCCTTGGAACCGCGTCCGATTTGCATCGCCGATCTATTCTCAGGTACGTCCAGAGTTGGGCACGCGTGTAAGAAAGAGGGCTACCGGGTCCTTTCAAACGACCACAACGCCTACGCCGAGACGCTTGCGCGCTGTTACGTTCAGGCCGACCTCGCCAAGCATCAAGACGAAGCCGAGATCCGCATCGCCCAACTAATGGCGGTCGCGCCAAAGCCGGGCTACTTCACGCGCACTTTTTGCGAGGAGAGCCGCTTCTTCACGCCCGAGAACGGAGCACTTGTGGATGCCATGCGCAACCAAATCCAGGATTGGGATCGCGCCGGAGAGCTGTGCGACGAGCTCAGGTCGATCTTACTCATTTCTCTAATGGAGGCCGCCGACCGTGTCGATTCGACCACGGGTGTGCAGATGGCCTACCTCAAGTCCTGGGCTCCGCGCGCCAAAAACCCACTGCGTTTACGGCTGCCAGAGTTGGTCGAGGCAAATGCTAACGGCGACTGCAAGGCAACCGGTGTCGACGCCCTGGAAGCCGCCCGCGCCTGTGCAGAGAAGGCCGACTTGGTTTACCTAGACCCACCTTACAACCAGCACAAATACGTCGGTAACTATCACATCTGGGAGACCCTCGTGCGCTGGGATGCGCCCGAAGCCTACGGCGTTGCCCGCAAGCGAGTTGACTGCCGCGAGCGTGGGAGTGATTTTAATTCAAAACCCCGCATTGGTGAAGCGCTCAAGGATGTCATCGACGCCGCGCTGACAGGGAGTCGTGTTCGGCACCTCGTACTCTCCTTTAGTAACGAGGGGTATCTCGGTCGCGACGATCTCAGCGCGATGCTGACGCCTTATGGTCAACTCGACGTGATCGACGTCGACTACAAGCGCTACGTAGGCTCGCAAATCGGCGTCCATAACAACAAAGGCAAGCGGGTTGGTAAGCCCGGCAAGCAGCGCAATACCGAGTTCATTTTTGTACTGACGAAGGGCTAGATCCAACTCGCCCTTCGCGCGTGTGAAAGACATCTCGATGACCGACCAGTCCGTGCCGTCGGGCAAGGTGCCGACCCTGGAAAACCCGTTTCGCTAGTTCTCTGCTGCCAGCGACGTTCCGGCCATTTTGAACATACCCAAGGCCTTTCCGGTACTGTCCTGCTGGCCGCCAAGCCCAAATGTGCCTGTCACGACGACCGGCAAATAGCGGTGATATTCCGCGGACGAGTCCTCGTCCATAACGACGTCGATCCACTCGTCGGCGCGCGGTGCGCCACCGAAACAACACGCTTGCAGGTCTCGCACAAGCATGAAGTCGCGCAGGTTTCCCTTCACTATTTCGCCTGGAATGACATAACCCTCCAGCGCAATCTCACGGCCAACCAAGTCGACAATGTCGGGTGGGAAGGACAACTCCTCCTGCTCTTCTTCGCTCCACTCTTCGGGGAACAAAAAGACGTCGAGCATCGCATCGGCGTCCATCTCTTCGAGGGACAGCTCCCAGAAAGTGATGTCTAGCGGGCCTTCGGGCTCGGGGTTGGGCTCTGGCGCTTCTTCGGAAGCCAGTTCGGCAGCCGGTTGATCGACTTCAGATTCACTTGCAATAGTGACAACGGCAGCCAGCTCTACCTGTACATCTTCGGACCCGTCGATCGCGGCCCCTTGGATTTCGATAAAAGGCTTGGCGGGCTCATTGTCGCCGCACGAGCTCAAAGCGAGTGCGCTTACGAGTGCAATAGCAGATGCGTTGGCGAAGTTCATGGCGCTAAGAGCGGCTGAGGGTCTCGGCGACATCGGTGGAATAGGCCTTGCGGGCGGGCAGCAATCCGGCGATCGCGCCGACCGCCAGCATGCCTATCGGTGTCCAAAGTAGGGACGGATGGTAGGCAAAAACATCTAGAACGACGCCGGTCTCGTCGCGAACGACACTCGCCGCAACGGAGAGGATTCCGAAGTAGCATCCGAATCCCAACACACTACCCAGTGCGGCGATCAAGCTCGACTCGCAAAGGATGACAGCGAAAACGGTACGGCGCCGAGCTCCTAGCGAGCGCAGAATCGCGAACTCGCGGCGGCGCTCGTTCATCGTGTTGTACAAGCTCGCCAAGATCGAACCGGCGGCGACGACGACCACCAAGTAGGCGACCAGTTCGAGCACGCGACTGACCCAGCCGAGCTTGTCGAACAGCTGCGCGACCGATGCACTAATCGGCCAAGCGAGAGTCGCGTCGTCGCGCCCTCC